>OBYM01000051.1_pt1 | contig 80206 bp, 72 predicted proteins | sample 1538191 | NCBI WGS metagenome assembly OBYM01 (sample SAMEA2580165, study PRJEB22360) | human gut metagenome | biome: human gut; feature: human-associated habitat; material: faeces | place: Denmark | collected 2008/2010 | reverse complement strand
AAATTTATCTTTTTCAAAGAAAGAAGGGTTCTCCATGCGCTTACTCCCCCTCTGGGAAGCCGACCTACACAAAGCTTATGACCTGCAAATGAGTTTCCTCCCCGATGAAAACGGCTTTACCAATCCCGTGTTTGGCAAGAGCCTGGAGGATTTCGCCCAGTACGTCCAGGCAAAAAGGCATCACAACTGTGGTCAGGATCTGCCCGATGGCTTTGTGCCCGACACGGTATTCGTCTTGGTAGACGACGAAGAAAATTATGTGGGCATCTTTAACCTGCGCCACTACCTCAACGATGCGCTGCGCAATGGCGCCGGGCACATCGGCTACGGTATCCACAAGGATTATCGCGGTCGGGGATACGCTTCCGCCGGGCTGGCTCTGGCATTGGAGGAGGCTCGGAAAATCGTTCCCGAAGATGAGATCTATCTCTCCGTCCACCTGGATAATCCCGCCTCATTGAAAGTCCAACTGAAAAACGGCGCGCGAATCGACCATCAGGACGAAAAAGAATACTATACTCGGATCCCCAAATAAAAAGAGGGTCCTAGCACCAGCCCCTTGCATATACTGGAACAACTGTACTTATGGAAGGGGTTTTGGACAACATGTGTGGTTTTGCCGGATTTTGTGAGTATCGGGAAGCGTTCCCAGGACAGGAGCAGCACTGGCTGGATCTGGCACGGCGCATGGCACGGCGGATCTCCCACCGGGGGCCGGACAGCCAGGGGGCACATTACTCCCCCCACTGTGTGCTGGCCCATGCCCGCCTGGCCGTCATGGACCCGGAACACGGAGCTCAACCCATGAGCAGACCCGTTGCCGATCAAGAGGTCACCATCGCATATAACGGTGAGGTCTACAATGCTCCCGAGCTCCGCCAGGAGCTGGAAAGCTTGGGGTACTCCTTTGAGACTGCCTGTGACACCGAGGTGGTATTGGCCTCCTACCTCCACTGGGGACCTGATTGTGCGCAAAAGCTCAACGGTATTTTCGCCTTCGCCGTGGACGACCCGGTGAACCAGAGGACCTTCCTCTGCCGGGATCGATTTGGGGTGAAGCCGCTGTTTTACACCCTCCAGGAGGGGAAGCTGGTATTCGCTTCGGAGATTAAGGGACTCTTTGAGTTCCCCGGCGTGCGACCGGTAGTGGGCAGGGAGGGCCTATGCGAGGTATTCGGACTGGGACCCGCCCGGACTCCTGGCTGCGGGGTCTTTGCCGGAATTCGGGAGCTGAAACCAGGGCACATCGCCATGTTTGACCGGCTAGGGTTCCGGGATCTGCCCTATTTTCAGCTGGAAGCCCTGCCCCATGAGGAGAGCTATGAGCAGACGGTATCCCATCTCCGGGAGCTGCTGCTGGACACTGTGACCCGACAGCTCTCGGCAGACGTGCCGCTGTGCACCTTCCTCTCAGGGGGATTGGACTCCAGCGTGGTGACAGCCATTGCCGCCAAACACCTGGAACAGCAAGGAAAAACCCTGTCCACCTACTCCTTTGAGTTTGAGGGAAACGAGGAGTTTTTCACCCCCTCCCTCTTCCAGCCCGACCGGGATCAAAACTGGGCGCTGAAGGTCAGCGATACCCTAGGCACGGACCACCGCACACTGCTGTGTGACAACCGGCAGCTGGCGGACTCCTTAAACGAGGCTGTGCTGGCAAAGGATCTCCCCGGCATGGCTGACGTAGACGGATCTCTGCTGCACTTTTGCAGGCTTGTGAAACAGCGTCACACCGTGGCCCTCTGCGGAGAGTGCGCTGACGAGATCTTCGGCGGATACCCCTGGTTCCACCGCCGGGAAATGTACGATGGCACCCACTTCCCCTGGTCCAATAACCTGGATCAGCGGGGCGGACTGCTGAAACCGGAACTTCGCCAAGCCCTGGGCCTGGAGGAATATGTCTCCGCCCGGCTGGAGGAAAGCTTGTCCGCCATGCCCACTCTCCCAGGAGAAACAGCGGAACAGGTGCGCATGCGTCAGCTGAGCTGGCTGAACATCCACTGGTTCATGGCCACCTTGCTGGACCGGAAGGACCGGTGCAGCATGTGGAGCGGTTTGGAAGTCCGTGTCCCGTATGCCGACCATCGCATTGCCCAGTACGTGTTCAACACTCCCTGGGAGTATAAATGCCATCTAGGGGAATCCAAGTCCTTGCTGCGGGACGCTGCCGAGGGTCTGCTGCCTGCAGAAGTGCTCCACCGCAAAAAGAGCCCCTACCCCAAAACCCATAATCCCGGTTATGAGGCCCTACTGAAACAGCGTCTCAGCGACGTGCTGCGTGACAGCGCCCAACCCATCCACAAATTACTGTCCGAAGAAACGGTCCGTGGATTATTGAACCAAACCTTTGACTATGGCAAACCTTGGTTTGGTCAGCTGATGGCCGGGCCCCAAATGCTTGCTTATTTGCTCCAAATCAACACCTGGCTCTTACGGTATCAGATCTATTTGGATATTTGATCAAAAAGGCCGCTGCTCTGTGCAGCGGCCTTTCTGCGTGCTCTTATTGGGACGTGCCTCCTGCGGATAACCCTCCCTGTTCCATACGCAGCACGGTTACGTCCACTTGCAGCTGGTACTCACACCGGGACATGACAGCATCCCAATTCAGTGACGCCCAGCGCTTGGGATACTTTTGAGAAATGCGATTGCCAAAGCCGAAGATATCACAGCCATCCTCTACCAGGGCCTTGTCCAAGGCAGCGGACATCTCTGCGGAAAGCTGGGCAACGGCAGCGTCCTCCACCTGGCGATAAAACTCCTCATCCGGTTCCACGCCTCCAGACAGGGTACTGATATCTGCTGTAATAGTACAGGTTGTCCGAAAAGACGGACTCCCATTTGCCGCAAAAGAAAGCTGGGTGGTGGTCTTACCACGGCTAATACTCAACGTGACCGTTCCGAAGTTCTGGTCCTCTACCACCAGCTCTCCGCTTGCAAGCTCTCCCTTGATAGCCAGAAACCCTCGGGTTTCTTCCAAAGTAAGCGTCCCCGCCCAACGATAATCCTGAAAATAGGCGGTTCCCAGCACCTCTACACGGTCTTGGCGAATTCCCAACACCGGCATCACCGGGGAGGATCCCGGCCGTTCTCCACTGTTGACAAAGTCTAAAAAGTCCACGGATACGGCTTTGCCATTGTACTCTCCAGAACTGGATAATCTTTGAAGCTCTCCGGTGGAAATCAATTGATTGTCCTGTTTTACGGACAATATTTCAGCGGCATTCTCATCCGCTAAATACACTTGCACTCCAGGCCGAGTATCATGATAGCGAATGAAAAGGTCCATGATATCATCAATGCCAGCCTCCCCGCAGGTCTTTCCAAAAACCACCAGAGCATTGTGAGCGTAGAAGGGTTCCCGGCCTGTGGTGAGGGAAAGGCTGGAAAGAGCTTCTAACACTGATGCACCTTGGCAAGTGTACAACTCGTCTCCGGACTCCTCCTGAGAACTGGCAGCCCTAACGGTAACCGTATACCCTTGGGAGGATTTATCCACCCCCACCGCTTGGATCAACACCCGCTGGTGCAACTCCCGATACCCACAGGCGGAAAAACTCATACACAAAAGAACCGCCAGCACACATGCAATCAGCTTGCGCACCATCAAGCTCCCCCCTTCCCTTTTAGCTTTCCCACCAGCAGCAACACGATAGGAATACCTGCCCCCGCCACTGCCGTGAACAAGAGCCACAAATCGGTGTCCATAAAAACGGTCTGCAACTGGTAGGAGGATGCGATCGCCCAACCCAGCAGGACCATCAGCACTCCAGCGGGAAGAATCACCCACCGGCGGCGATGTTGTCCCATGGAGGCAGCACAGATCCGGATGGCGTACAGTCCAGAAGCGGCCTGGACAATCAATCCCATCATCCACATGCCGGTGAACACCGCATCCAGCCGCTGCATGGAATTGCTCCCTGTGATAGAGGCCAAAGCGTACACGGGGAAGTTCTGGGTATAGGCATAGGGACCCAAACACCCGGCAATTAACAGAACCAGAACTGCTACAAACAGGCTGGTCCCCCCTGCCCAGGCGGAAAATCCCAACACGGTACGCCCCTTCACAAAAGGAAGCAATACAGCCATCTCCGCGAACAGAGAGGTACGGGAAAGAAACAGTGCAGCCCCTTGAAAGAGCTGCCGAGTTCCGCCTGCAAAGAGGGGCTCTAAGTTTTCTGAATCAAACCGGGGCACTACCAGGGAAAACACCAAGGTTGTTCCCAAAAGCAATAAAATCAAAATGCAGGCAGCTGTGCGCGCAATGGATTCCAAACCTTGCCAAGCACCGTAAACCGCCACACCCACCAGGGCAATCAGAATAAACACAGCAGGAAAATCAGGATTTACATTGTCCATTAGAAACAGCTGAAACAGCGCTAGGGACACTCCACTCATCACCAAAAAGTAGACACTGTACAACAGGGGGATCACCTTACCAGGCTGTCCTAAAAATCGGATAGCTACTTCTCCCACAGGCATACCAGGTTGCTGACGGTGCAGCATCCATACAGGCACTGCCAAAAGGAACCCCACCGCCATAGCCAAAAGATATGCAGGAATGGCGTCCAGTAAGCTGTCCCCCGCCGCATACTGGGCGTTTAGCGCGATGGTAATAGTCACTCGGGAAACAAACATCATCCCAAAAAACTGGGCTCCACTGATGGTGTGGTCACGTTCCACAGGACCCCTCCTCTCCATGCTCCTGGCTGCCGGGCATATCTCGAACCAGAGCATTGTGCCGGGACATACGCCGCCACCCTGCTCGGAAAAACACATCCCGCCACACCAAATTTCCACGATAGGGGGACAGTGGCGACAACAGAGGCACTCCAAAACTCTCCGCCCCACACAGATCCAGCAACAGAAACACCAGGCCAGCCATCACACCCCAGATCCCCAGGAAATTTCCAATCAGCAGGAAAGCCAACCGCAGCAAGGACAAGGGCTCATACAGCCGCGGAACCGCATAGCCTGCGATGGCAGTCAACGCCACCACCAAAAGTGAGGGCGCACTGACCAATCCAGCAGCTACCGCAGTATCTCCCAGCACCAGGCCGCCCACAATACTCACTGTGGCTGACAGGGACCTCGGTGCCCGCAGTCCGGCCTCTCGCAGCACTTCGTAGAGAAAGTACAGGGTCAGGGTCTCGAACATCACAGGAAAGGGTGTCTGGGCCTGGGCTCTGGCTATTTTCATCAAAAGGCTTTCCGGAAGCATCTCCGGGTGATGGACGATCACCGCCACGTAAGCTCCCGGCAAAAACGCGCTGAGGAAAAACGCGATGTACTTCAGCCAGCGGATAAACGTCCCGTAGAAAGGGCGGGTGAGGTAGTCGTCCAGGGTCTGGAAATTCTCCACAAACAGGAAGGGCAACAGGATGGCGCTGGGGGTGCCCTCCACCAGCAGAGCCACACGGCCCTCTGCCAGTTTTCCGCACACCACATCCGGCCGCTCAGTGAGCCCCACCCCGGAGAACACACTTCCCCGCTCCAGAAATCCGGTGAGATACCCCGCTCCCAACAACGTCTTCAAAGGGCACTGAGCCACTACCCGGCGGACCTTGTCCAAAACTTCGGGAGCAGCGGCGCCCTCCAGATAACACAACACCACGGGAGTATGGCTCTCGCTGCCCGCTTCCAGAGGCTCAAATTTCAGGGAAGTGCTCTTCATACGTCGGCGGATCATCGCCATATTCAGCTGGTTGGATTCGGTAAAGCCGTCCTTGGCGCCCCGCTGCATCACCTCATTTTGAGGCTCTTGAGGGCTGCGATAGGCAAATCCCTGAACGCCGGACACCAACCCTTCCCCACTGCCGTCCACACACAGCAGTACAAAGCCGCTCATCAACAAGGTGAGCAGCTTATCCATCCTCCGTTCCCGGCGCAGGTCCGCTGCGCTGAGCACCTGGCTTTCAATGAAATCCACCATGGCTTCGGGCTGATCCGGGTATCCCTCTGTCTTCAGCAGCGGCTCCAGTAAGCTCAAGGTGATGGTCTCCTTATTCACCAAGCCGTCTATGGCAATCATGGCCGCCTTTCTGCCAGAGAGTTCCACCCGGCGCACCATCAAATCCATGGCGTTTTGAAAGCGTCCTGTGAAATAGGAGAGGTTCTCTTCCAGGTTTGGAGAAAGAGTTTTGGCCTCCACAGACATCCCTCCTGTTCGGGTATTTTTCTTAGCTTGCCCTCATGGCATCCAATTATAACTGGGATAATTCTTTGGAGGATGAACAAACTAACGAAAAAAGAAATGGGGGGACAACGATGGTAGTGCGTACCGTGCTAATGTACGGGGCAATTCTGGCGGCGGTGCGGGTGATGGGCAAACGGCAGATCAGCCAGCTTCAAACCTCGGAATTGGTGGTGACCCTGCTGATCTCAGAACTGGCAATGCTCCCCATTCAAGAGGGAAATCTGCCCCTATGGGCCGGCGTACTGCCCATGGCCGTATTGGTGCTATGTGAGCTGCTGGTATCTTTTGGGATGCTGAAAAGCAGCCGATTCCGAAAGTTGGTGTGCGGAAGCCCCACTGTGGTGATCCAGCGGGGCGAAATCCTCCAAAACGAGATGAGGCGGCTGCGGATCACCACCGAGGACCTGATGGAGCAGCTGCGGCAAAACGGAGTGTTCTACCTGGAAGACGTTGCCTGGGCCATCATTGAAACTAACGGCATGATGAACGTCATACGCCGGCCCGAAGAGGACCCGGTAACTCCCCGGCAGCTGCAGCTCAAGCCCGAGCCTCCGGTGTTGGAAACCTCCGTCATCAGCGATGGGGAGGTTTCTCTGCACTCTTTAAAGTTGGTGGGCAAGGACCGGGATTGGCTGGATCGCCGCTTAAAGGAACAAGGAGTGGCTGTAAAGGACATCTTTCTGATGACCGCCCGCAGCGATGGAAAATGGCGGATCATCAAAAAGCAGGGCAAATAAAAGGCGCATCCGGCAAAAGCCGGACACGCACTGAAATTCTGCGATTCTGTTGGGAGGAAGCACGTTCAACCTACGGCCTCCTGATGCATGGAATCCTGGATGTAGCTCTCCACCTGGTCCAGGGGAATCCCCAGGGCGACGGCCAACTCTCCATGGAGAAGGCACTCGGCCTTTTTGCGATAGCGCTGATCGACTTGGCCCATTTTGCGGCCCTTTTTTTCGGTCTCCCGGCACTTGCGGCGAATCCCTTTAATCAGGCTGACCAGTTCCCTGCACTGATGGGACTGAAGGGTCGTTTCGTAATGCACCCGCAGATTGGCGGGATTCCGCTCATTGCACACGTCCTCTTGAATACTGGGAATCTCCCGAATAAAGCTCTGGGCCTGCTCCTTGGTCATCACCGAGCGCATGAACACCCCGCTGTCCACCGGGCTATAAATCACCTCGGATTCAAACACCGGCTGCAGCGTGTAATACTCCCGATGAGGATCGGCGGCGCGGCTCTCCAGCGCCCCCACTCGAATCACCCGACACACTCCGCTGCTGCCGTACACCACAAAGTCTCCTGGCTGAAACATTCGGCAACCTCCTTGTCTGCGGGCAGGTCCGCTCCGGATCGCTTCTGGCAGTGTCCGGAGCTTCCCTGTCTTTTCCACGTTTCCTATTTGTTTTTATTATACCACTTTTTGTCACTAAAGTGTAGTGGAAAATTCCCGGTCACACAGGGAGTTTTTTTCATAAAAGTCCACAAAACCTTACTTTTTAGCCCGGTAAGTGCATAGACTTAACCACAACAGACGGCGCAAACTGTCCTCATTGCTGACCGTTCATCAGCCACATTCCGCCGCTGACAGTCTCCATCCGCAGCTGGGCGCCGCCGTCTCCATAGACCGCTTTTCCACTGCGCCCGCTCAGCTCGCCGGTCAGGGGGAACTGACTGTGGAATTTCCCCGACACGCTGCTGTACTCCAGGGAAAATCCCGGGATTCCCTGGGGCAAAGCCACGTGCAGCTTGCCGGACACGCTGTCCAAGTTCACCTTATTGGGCATAGCCTCTCCAGCAAACCACAGATCACCGGAGACGGTCTCCAAAGAGATTTCCTCCGCACAACCCCAAACTTGCACCGCTCCGGACACAGTATCCACCTTCAAAATGCCTGCCTGGAACTGACGCAGATCCACAGGACCGGACACGGTCTCCACCTTCAGCGTGGCAGCGGAAAACTCCTGCAGATTCACAGGGCCGGATACCGTGTCCACCTTCAGCTTCTCCAAACGCACATCCCGGGGAAGCTCGATGACCAGATGCTTTGGCTGGCGGGGTCTACCGAAGACCACATTTTTCCGGCTCCAACGGATGGTGAGATTGCCGTTGAGCTCCTTTAAATGCATACAAGTGTTTTCGTCCAAGGGACGGGAAGCGTACTCCGCCACCCGGATGGTATTCCCCTCCCAGGAACGGACCTCCACCGGACCATTGACCCACTGGACATGGATACTGTGAATGGGACCGCCCACTGGTGCCTCATTGGCGTAATTCTCCTCCACCGGCGGAGGTGCTTCCCTACCGCCCTCCTTGGGCCAGACCACGCCAAAGAAAGAGCCATCCTTCCATGCAGCTTTTGCCTCTTTCGCGGCGGTAGTCATCACATCCCTGGCCTCTCGGAGTGCGGCACCCGCTGCCTGGCTGGCCTCGTTGACCGCGGCATCTACGGTGGCGCCCAGGCCCTCCAAGGCCGCTGCCCAGTCCACCTCCTGACTAGAGGTCTCTTTACCAGTTTCCTTGGGAGATTCTTGGGGTTCCGTTTGAGAAGATTCTTCCTCTTGATCCTCTCCCAGAGCCTCCAACAGACGAACTGCGTCCTCCTGGGTGATCTTTCCTGCCTCCAACATCTCCAACACTTTACGCTTCTCGTCACTCATGTCAGTTACCTCCCTTTCGTTGATTCAGCAGCTCTACCGCATCATCCACGGTGATCTCTCCCTGGGAGAGCTGTCGAAGAATTTCATCCCGCTCCTCCTTTTCACGAAGCGCTCGAAGCTCCGGTTTCTCATCCAGCCCCAGGGCTGTCAGAGCAGCGTCCAGCATATTTTTCACTGTGGGATAGCTGACACCCAATGCCCGTTCCACCTCTTTGATGGAACCTCTGCAGCGCAAGAACGTTTCAATAAACTGAAGATGCCGCTCCTCCAACCGGCAGAACCGACAGGGGGAAAACTCCCCGGACAGCTCGGTGCCACAATGGGAACACTTCAGTTTGGTGACCATCACGGTCTCTCCACACACCGGACACTGGGCCGGCGCATGAAATGCCTGCTTTTCCATAAATACCATCCTTTCCCCGTTGTTATCTTGCCTGCATTATAAACCATCAAATTAACATAGTCAAGGGATAAACTTAAAAAAATCAAGTTTATCCCTAAACAATCTTAATCAAAATCTTAGATAATCTAAATTTGCAATAAAAAAAGGAGAGAGCTTACACTCTCTCCTTTCAAGGTGATACGCCTTACAGGCGCACCACCATATGTTCTCGTGCGGACTGGTACATACCCAGCATCAACTCAGCCGTATCCCGAATCCCCGGGATATCGTTGCGGAAGGGTTTGCCCTCTCGGATGCAGCGGTAGAAATCGGAGATGCACAGTCCATGACTGTTACCCCAATAGTCCTTTCCGCCCACCACAGGCTTGGAGGTTAAGCTGTGAAGCTCTTTGGCGCCATCAGCCCAAGCGATAGTAACCTCCTGCTCTTCCATGCGGATGGTGGCGTGTTCGCACTCCAGCTCCACCAGCACCGGGGAGTTGGCACAATAGGCCGTGGTGGCATAAAACAGAGCTGTGGGCTGTCCGAAGGTGATATACGCCTCCATGGTATCCTCCACTTCAATCACATTCTTGAGGTGGTGGTTTCCCATGGTAGCTTCCACTTCCTCAGCCCGGCCCAGGAACTGACCCAAGAGATCCAGGGTGTGGACGGATTGGTTGATCAGCACACCGCCGCCCTCCATCTCCAAAGTGCCCCGCCAGCCGCTTTCCGTATAATACGGGGCCTCTCGATGCCAAGTGACAAAGGCTCTGGCGCCCAGGATCTTACCCGGCTTTCCGGAAGCCAACAGCTCCCGAAGCAGCTCCACACTGCGATTGTACCGGTTCTGGAAACACACTCCCACACGAATGGGAGCCTGTTCCAGTTTCTGGAATCTAGCCCACTGCTCCCGGTCAATCACCGGGGGCTTTTCCGTGAACACGTGGATACCCCGCTCTGCGGCCATCTCAGCCATGGGCGTATGGAGATAGTGAGGAGTGCAAAGATGAACAGCGTCCAACTGTTCTGCCTCCAACATCTCCTCCATGGAGCTGTAGGCAATCCCCCCAAACTTCTCTGCAAAGGCCTGCGCACGCTCTGGACGGATGTCCGCACAGGCTGCCAACTCCACGCCTTCCAAGTCCCGCAAAACGCCGCCGTGAACCTGAGCAATGCCGCCGCAGCCCACAACGCCTACTCGAAAGGTCTGCATGTCAGAGCGCCTCCTTTGCCTGGGGAATCTCCGCCAGCAACTTTTTCAGGGAATCCAGGGCCAGCTTCCAGGAGGATTTGCCGTCCATGGCAGGGCCACGGTCTTTGGGGTCCTTCTCCAACGAGGCCAGGCCGGAGAAATTGCTCAGGTGGGGCTCCAGGGACAGGAACCCACGGAACCCTCCACCGATGAGCTGGGAAAGGATCTGCCCCACATGGCCGTCGCCGTACCCGGGAGGCACCACAGTGCCATCCTTCATCAGGGCATCCTTTACGTGGACATACTCCACGTAAGGCTTCATCAGCTCGTATGCGGGAAGGGTCTCCTGGCCCACCTGAACAAAGTTGGCAAAATCAAATACGGCCTTAAAGTTGGGGCCGTAGAATTGCTCCATCAGCTCCTTGCAGCGGGGAGCGTTGTCGCCGTAAATTCCCTTTTCATTCTCGTGAAGCAGCACGGAATCCCAGGCCTTGGCTTCCTCCACCATACGGCCCATCCGATCCATCACCTCTCCCCGGAAATCCTGGGGATCCCGGTTCTCGGGCAGATAGAAGCTGAACATGCGAATGTAGGGTGCTCCCAATTCCTTCTGGATCTCCAAGGTGCGCTTGAGTTTGTCCAGATGAGGAGCAAAATCGTCCTCAATGCCGATCTTACCGATGGGTGAGCCAATGGAGGATACCTGGATTCCAGCGTCCTGGAGCTTGGCCTTGACCTCCTTCAGCTTCTCCTGGGTAAAGTCGGAAACATTCACCTCGTCCGCAGCACGCAGCTCAATGTGGGTGACCCCAAATTCTCGGATAGCAGCAAGTTGCTCGTCAAAGGAAGGGGCGATCTCATCGGAAAAACCGGAAATTATAATTCTATCCATGCTCTCCTCCTCAATAGGTGCCTTCCGTGGAGAAGGTGATCTCTTTGCTCTCTTTTTTCTGAGAGGTGGCCCGACGCTTGTTCAGCTCGCTGAGGAACAGCTCCTCATCAAAGGGGATCTCCACAGGATGCCCCAGCCAGCTGGACAGGTGCATCGCGTTGGAGAGAGTCAGGCCGTTGATGCCCTCGCAGCCCTCAGCCACCAGAGGCTCTCCACGGAGGATCTTGCCGGCAAAGGCGTTCAGAACGCCCACGTGCTGGAGATTTTCCCCGTCGGTTTCCACGGTGATCTTCTCGCAGGGCGGCTTGGCAAAGCCCTCTTTCGCGGTGCGGCAGAACTCCCGCTCGTCCTCGGAGAGCTTCCAGAAGGTCAGCTCATCGTTCTCGCAAACCAGCTTGCCCAGGGTACCGGTAACCTCAAAGCGGTTGGTGCCGGGAGCATCGCCAGTGGTGGTGACAAACACGCCAGTAGCTCCGTTTTCAAACTGCAGATAGGCGGTAACGTCGTCCTCTACTTCGATATTGTGCCACTTGCCGATCTGGCAGAAAGCCTGCACCGTCTTGGGCAGACCGCAGATCCACTGCAAGAGGTCCAACTGATGGGGGCACTGATTCAGCAGGACGCCTCCGCCCTCGCCGTCCCAAGTGGCCCGCCAGTCACCGGAATCATAGTACATCTGAGTGCGGTACCAGTCGGTGATGATCCAGTTGACCCGCTTGAGCTCGCCCAGCTCCCCACCGTGAACCATCTCATACATCTTGCGGTAAACACAGTTGGTGCGCTGGTTGAACATCATAGCGAAGACCTTGCCGCTCTTCTTGGCAGCCTCGTTCATCTCCCGCACAGCCTTGGTGTAGACACCCGCAGGCTTTTCGCACATGACATGAAGTCCGGCGTCAAAAGCCTCCATAGCCAAGGTGGGATGCTGATAGTGGGGAGTGCAGATGTGAACAGCATCGCACAGGCCGGACTTGATCAGGTCGCTGCCCTCCTCAAAAATGGCAGTGCCCTCAGGCAGAGTCTCCTTGGCCCACTGGCGGCGGGACTCTCTACGGTCTGCCACAGCGGTGATGACAATCTCCGGGCACTTGCCCGCCAAAATATTCTGAGCGTGGCCGGATCCCATATTGCCCACGCCGATAATGCCAAGACGTACTTTTTCCATGTTTGTGCTCCTTTCAGTTCGATAAGTCGTTTCTATGCGTTTTTTGCGATTCCGGTCAACTCCGATGGACATACATTCTGGAGAGTTCCGGTTCTCCGTCACCTTGAACCATGCAGTAAAACTCCCAGCCGTAACGCTCATAAAAAGCAGTGTGGTTCGTCACAAGATATAAGGTGGGGATTCCTCGCTCCTTCATATCCCGGCAGGCCAGCTCCAGCAGGGCGCCGGCAATCCCTTGGTTCCGCCAATCCTCTTCCGTGTACACGGCACACACGTTGGGAGCCAGATCTTTCCGTGGGTGGAAATCATTTTCAATGACCCCCAAACCTCCCACGATGCGTTCTCCGTCCAGAGCAAGATACCACTGAGGAACTGGCTCCTTCCCGTTCAGGCAGTCCTCCATGCTTTCCAGGTAGGCCTCCAAGGGAACACTCCACTTCTGGTGAAACCAGGCGGCTGCCTGTTGGAGCATGCTGGGTTTGTCCCTTAAAGGGACCAGTGTATATTTCATTGAATTCCTTTCTTTCTCAGTTCCAAGGCAGCCGCACAGGGGTCTCTCCCACAGGAAAGTACCCGATGACGGCCACCAAAAGCACCACGAGAGCCACACTGCCCACAAATGCAACCCACTTCATCCACTTTTTGGGACACACCCGATCCAGGCTGGCCAGGAATTTCCCCAGAACCACCAGGTTCAGGGCAAAAGTCAAAATGCGGATGGGGTGATTCCAAAAGGACAGGTTTACACAGCAGACAATGTAATCCAAAAAGATGTACAGCAAGCACTCCGATGCCACATCCAGAACGATGGCCCACGGCCTGCGCGGAGTGGATGTCTCACCGGACGACTGCCTTTTGGGAACATCCATGGTGTGTTCTCCCCTCTCAGATCAGCAATAGCCCCAGCTGTGAAGGTTATTGTAGCTCTGCTGGAGGCAGTCAAAGGGGCTGGTCTGGCAAATATCCTGCTCCACCAGGAGGTACTTGGTCTTGCCGCACTTCTTCAGAGTCTCCAGGATCTTCGCCCAGTTCAAGTTGCCCTCACCCACAGGAGCCATGGTGGGCTCCCATCCCTTGATGGCCATGTCCTTCAAATGGACACAGGGGATGCGGTCCTGAAGCTTTTCAATCCAGGCACAGACATCCGCGCCGCCCATCTGCACCCAATAGGTGTCCAGGGTGAAACCCATTTCGTCGGGAGCAAAGCTCTCCAGCAGCGTATCGAAAATCAGCTTGCCGTCAAACTTCTGGAACTCCACATTGTGGTTATGATACATCAACAGCTTGCCCGCCGCTGCAATCTTCTTAGCAGGCTCCTTGTAATCCTCTGCAAAGTGCCACAGCCACTCCGGCGTGCAGTACTTCTTGGGCATCATGCCAATGCCGATATAATCGCAGCCCATGATGTCGTGCTCTTTGATGACAGCCTCGGTGTCGTTGAGGATTCTATCCGGATTCCAGTGAGTCAGGACAATCTTCAGCCCATGCTTGTCGCAGAGCTCCCGCACCTGCTCAGCAGGGATGGGACCAATCGCCGAAATTTGCACTGTCTTATAACCCATCTTTGCCACTTGGCCCAGAGAAAAGTCCAAATCTTTTGCGGTCTGAGTGTAATCCCTCAGAGTAAACAGCTGGGCGCCCAGCTCCATCATATTGCATACCTCCCAAAAAGCGCCCCACAGGGCGGTGATATTTTTACATCAACCAGTATAGCATTTTTCCTGAAAAAAACTAGTGCAAATTTTGCTTTTTTTGCTTTTCCTCCTGGAACCTCCTGGAAGACCTCTCCAAAAAATAACGGTTCTGCGGCTTTTCTTTCTGAAAACGCTGTGGTATAATACCTAAAATATTTGCTGGGAAGGGGAGTTTTTTATGCTACAGCAAATTATGACCGCTCCGGGTGTCATTGAGTTTCGGGAGGTTCCCGTACCCCAGCCGGCACCGGGACAGGTTCTGATTAGGATTCAAAAAATCGGCGTATGCGGGTCGGACATTCACGTGTATCACGGGGAGCATCCATTCACAAGCTATCCAGTCACCCAGGGGCATGAGGTCTCCGGGGAAATCGAAGCTTTGGGAGAAGGCGTCACCGGATTTACCCCCGGCCAAAGGGTGACCATCCAGCCTCAGGTGGTGTGCGGTAAGTGCTGGCCCTGCCGCAACGGGAAATACAACCTCTGTGAGGAGCTGAAGGTCATGGGCTTCCAGACCACAGGCGTGGCCTCCCACTACTTTGCCGTGGACGCCAAGAAGGTCACCCCGCTGCCGGACTCCATGAGCCTGGACGAGGGCGCCATGATCGAACCCCTGGCAGTGGCAGTCCACGCCGTGCGCCGCGCCGGAGATGTGCAGGGTAAGGACATCTGCGTACTGGGCGCAGGTCCCATCGGAATTTTGGTTGCTCAAACCGCCAAGGGTCTGGGAGCCAGAAAGGTGATGGTCACCGATGTCAGCGACCTCCGCTTAGAGAAGGCCAAGGAGTGTGGCGCAGATGTGTGCATCAACACCCGGGAGAAGGATTTCGGCGAAGAGTTTGTCCGCTGCTTCGGCCCGGATAAGGCTGATGTCATCTACGATTGCGCCGGCAACAATATCACCATGGGCCAGGCCATTCAATATGCCAGAAAGGGCAGCACCATTATTTTGGTGGCTGTGTTCGCCACAAGAGGGGATGTGGATCTGGCGGTGCTCAACGATCACGAGCTGGACCTAAACACCTCCATGATGTACCGAAACGAGGACTACCTCACGGCCATTGAGCTGGTAGAAAAAGGCAAAGTACATCTCAAGCCTCTGATCTCCAAGCACTTTGCTTTTCGCGATTACTTGAAAGCCTATCAGTACATCGACGAAAACCGCGAAAGTACCATGAAAGTGATCATCAACGTACAAGAGTGAAAAAAGGGCTGTTGCAGCATGCAACAGCCCTTCCTATTTTTACAGTTTTTTACAGTTCCTGCATTGCCCGCTGACGGGACACCTCATAGAGCATCACCGTGGCGGCGCAGGCCACATTGAACGAGGACGCGTAAGAGGTCTCAGCCATGGGAATGGTGACCAGTTTGTCACAGCCCTCTTTAAAAGCGTAACACAGACCTTGGGTCTCATTGCCCACCATCAGCATCAGGGGGCCTGTGAGATCTTCACGGTAAAGGGGATACTGCTTGTGTGCGGTAGTGCCCAACACTTGAAAGCCGGGATACCGCTTCCGCAAGCTCTCAAGATAGCGAAACACCGTATCATTGTCCTCCGCACGGACGGCAGGCACCCGGAAAAAGGAGCCCATGGAGGAGACTATCACCTCGGGGTCGTACAGGTCCACGGCGTGCCCGGTAAGGATCAGTCCATCGGCCCCCAAAGCGTCACAGGAGCGCAGAATCGTCCCCAAGTTCCCCCGATTGGAGGCCCGGTCAAACAGCACCAAGCAAGGATTCTCCGACAAGGGCAGCAGGGAGAGATCATCCGGGCGCATCCGCACCACCGCCATAAGTTCAGAGGTATCCGTCTTACCGCTGAGTTCTCCCATCAGCTCCGATGTGAGCTGGTAATTCTTCTCAGTGGGCACTGCCGCAAGAAGTTCCTCCGCCCAGCGGGACAGGGGTTTCTCCCGGCTATAGAGAAAGGAAGAGATCTTCCAGCCGCCCTCCACAGCTCCGTTAATGTTCCGCACGCCTTCTACAAAGAACTCCCCGTACTTGTGGCGTTTGTTCCGATTGGTTTTCAGCACCTGAAATTTCTGGAACTCAGCGTTTCTGCTGAAAAGCTTAACCGTCATCTTCACCGTCCCCTTTCTCATCGGGCTGATCCGTCTCATCCCAGGAGAAGGGGAACGTTCCTTGATACCCTTCCCCCATCACTACCTCCATGGTACGCCAATAGCGCTCCCGATTGACGAACTCATCGCTGCCCATCAAATAGGCAAAGAATAGATCCGCCATCACCAACACGGGAAACTGAGGGGAAATCCGAAAACCCGCGGACAACATTTCACCGCTGGCCACCCGCAGGGTTTCATCCCCTAAACTCAGCACCTCTGGATCCTGGCTGGAAGTCATCAACACCACCTTAGCCCCATGACGGCGAGCCTCTTTGGCGCCCCAAAGCACCTCCTGGGTGGTACCGGACAGCGTGATGGCCACAATGGTGGCCTTTTCATCGGCCAGCACTGCGTTCATCCGAATCATGTGGCTATCGGTGATGGCCTCTACCAACATACCGGTACGCATCAACCGCAGAGCCAACTCCCTGGCTGCAAAGCCCGAACTGCCCATGCCATAGACATACACTCTGCTGCTGTTGGCCAACAGCTGAGAGACTCGCCGCATCTGCCCCTCATCCACCAGAGTGGAACTGGTGTCCAGCATATCCTGATAGTGGGCCAGGACCTCCTGCGTCACCTGACTGAAGCTTAAAAAGGGATTTCCCTGTTGGAACATCCGCTGGTATTCGTAGATAAATTCCCGATAGCCCTTATACCCACACTTTTGAGCAAATCGAGAGAGGGAAGCCTCCGAAACATAGAGCCGCGCCGCCACCACCTTGGAGGAAAAATTACCCTTTTCCCGGTTGCGCAGAAAAAAGTCCGCCGCTGTTTGCTCTGCAGCAGTCAGCTTGGGATAGGCGCTGCGGATTGCCGAAAAGACTTTGCTGTGTTCCATATCCTCACTCCTGTCCGCTGATGGCGTCCACAAATCGCCGGGTGATGTCTCTGGGGCGTGTGATGGCAGTGCCTATCACCGCCGCATGTACAGGGACCTGGAATACCTGCTGGAGCTGGGCCCGCTCCCAAATACCTCCCTCGGCGATGATGGGCAGGGCGAGCTCCTGAGTCAAACGCTCAAGCAGGGGAATATCGGGAATCTGTACACCTCTGGTGTCCTCTGTATAGCCCCGCAGCGTGGTGGCAGCCAAGTCAAATCCCAGGCGCTGGGCATTCTCACATTCCTCAAAGGTGGCACAGTCCGCCATGAACAACTGGTCCGGATACTTTTCCCGCAAGGGCCGGAAAAAGGACTCCAAATCCATTCCACCCGGTCTGGTCCGGAAAGTGGCGTCCACGGCAATCACCTCCACCCCTTCTTGGATCAAAGCTTCCACCTCTTTCCAAGTGGGTGTGATGTAAACAGGACTGTCGGGATATTCGGCCTTGATAATGCCGATCACCGGAAGATCCACTTCTTGCCGGATGGCGTGAATATCCGAAACTCCATTGGCCCGGATTCCTCCAGCGCCGCCCTCTTTTGCGGCCCGAGCCATAACCGCCATATACTGAGATCCAAAGAGTGGTTCCTCGGGCAATGCCTGACAGGAAACTACCAATTTGCGATACAGACGCTTTAGAATCTCTTCCTTCAACACAGGTCTCCCTCCCCACAAATAATCCATTTTTCATGTCTAATTATAGCCAAATTGCCCGTCCGGGTCAAGCGCGGTCCTTGCGAATCCACCGGGAAACTGGTATAATACTGTCATTTCTGTGAGGGAGGTACCCAGCCCAGTGGAATACGGAATTGTGGAAAAAGGAATCTTTCTCAAGCGCCCCAACCGCTTTATCGCCCACGTGGAAACATCCCAGGGGGAGCAGATCTGCCACGTAAAGAACACCGGCCGCTGCAAGGAGTTGCTGATCCCTGGCACTACTGTCTATTTGGAGAAGTCCCCCAATCCCAACCGCAAAACCCAGTACGATTTGATCGCCGTAGAAAAGGGGAATCTGCTCATCAACATGGACAGCCAAGCTCCCAACCAGGTAGCGGAGGAATACCTTCCCCGTCTGCTGCCCGGACTGACCGCCTATCGCCGGGAACAGGTATGGGGAAACTCCCGGTTTGACTTTTACGCCGAGGCTGCCGGAGAGCGCTGGTTTCTGGAGGTCAAAGGTGTCACCCTGGAGGTGGATGGAGAGGCTCTTTTTCCGGATGCTCCTACCCAACGAGGCGTCAAGCATCTGCAGGAGCTGGTGCGCTGCCAAGCAGAGGGATATCGAGCCTGTGTCCTGTTTGTGGTACAGATGGCAGGCATGCAGTACGTAGCTCCCAATCGAGCCACCCATCCGGAATTCGCCCAGGCCCTGGAAGAGGCCGCCGCCCATGGCGTTCGAGTGGAGGCGGTGAGTTGCCGGGTCACTCCCTCCACCTTGGAAGCCGATGCCCCTTTGGAAGTCCGGCTCCACGAATAGCAAAGAGAAAAGGCCGCTGGGATTTCCCAGCGGCCCTTATTCTTGATGAAATTCAGCCTTCGCCATTCTCGGGCGGTTACCACGCCAGGTAATTGGATTCGTCAATGGTCCGGAAGATAGTCGCCACATCGTCATACCGGGCGGTATCCGAGGAGCACCCCAAAGCGCACACCAAAAACTCCTTGCCGTGCTGTTCGTAAAGAGCCACCAGGTTATAGCTCTCCTCCAGGGAACCCGTCTTCACGCCCTTAACTTTGGCGTCATAGTAGGGAGAAGCTGTGCTTAAAAAGGCATTGGTGTTCTCCCAAGTTTGGGTTGTGCCATCTGGCAAGGTTGCCGTATAGGTGCTCTGGGAGACGATCTCTCGAAACCAAGGGTACTCTAACAGAGCAGCTGTCACCTGATACAAGTCCTCCGCCGTGGTGCGAGCTTGCAGATCAAAACCACTGGGGTCGTAGAGGGTGGTTCCGGTGTATCCTCGTTCTGCCAAATGGCTGGCCAATGCAGACATAAACGCATCCACTCGTTCCTGGCCCGGAGCACTCTGGGGGGAAACCAGCCCTCCGCAATAGTCTGCCACCGCATAGGCAGCGTCGTTGCCGGAAGGCACCAACATGGCAGCAAATAGGTCTTTTAAGTAGTAGTCCCTTCCTTGAATCCAAGCCATGGAAGAACCCTCTTTCACCAGCGCCAGAGGCTCCGGTGAGACGGTGACCACAGTGGACGGATCCGCCAATGTTACGGCGTACTCCACAACAAAGAGCTTGGCCAAACTGGCCGGAAGCATGGGCTCGGATTCCTGCTTCGAGGCAAACACAGTGCCGTCCGAGAGATCCGCCAGCAGCAGTGCATCCCCTTGAAACGTGTCCTCCTGGAGCATGCCATAAACAGTGGACCGCAGCCAGTTTTTCTGTGACCGGAGATTTTCCGGCTGCATTGCCCAGGGCACTGCCACCGCCAGACAAACTGCCACCACAAGCAGAACAATTGTAATTTTTCTACCACGTGCCCTGGCGGCTCTGGCGTGCCTGCGCCTTTGAGAGGAGCTCCAAAGCTCCTGCTCCTGTCTCCGGTTTTGAGAAACACGACGAGCCATATACTCAATTCCCTATGAGAAAATCCAGCACATTCATGCCAGTGGAAGACTGTGCTTTATACAGCTCCGTATACCCACACTGGGCACAGCTGATGGTGATAAACCGTTTGTTCTGCACATCAAAGAACTTGGCAAAATTGCCTCCTGTTGCTTGAAACTGATCGCTCTCATATTGCATGCATCCGCATTTTGGACAAACATATTGCCTGCTCTCCACAAAAACACTCCCTTTCTCTGTGGCCATAGGATACGCTGACCTTATGACAGTTAAGCCGGGATTTTCCTTACAGCTTTCTTAAAACAAGCAGGTTTTACGTCAAAATAAACAGGAAAAATAAATATTTTTATATGATACCATAAATGCGAAACGATATCAATATAAGTTTCAAATTTTTATAGAAATACAGAGAGTTTTTATTGACTTTTTTATTTTTTTCACCTATGATTAGAGTTAGAGACGGGTACGCGACCGAGGGAATTTTGGCGCATGGGAGGCGTAACATGAACAATCAGTATTTCAGACTCACCAAGAGCGAGCACGAGATCATGGACCTCCTGTGGAGAGAAGCCCGGCCCCTCTCCCGTTCGGAGATCATTGATCTCACCCCGGAACGTTCCTGGAAACCGGCTTCTATTCACATTCTACTCAACTCCATGCTGGAGAAGGGAGCCATTGGCGTTGCCGGGTTCGTCCAGAGCACCAAGAACTACGCACGTACCTTTACCCCCACCTTGACTGCCGATGAATACGCCGTACTGCAGTTTAAACACAGCTCCGCGTTCAACGAACAGTCTGTTATCCACCTTGTCTCCGCGCTGGTAGAGGACATCCAGGACCAGGATACTTTGGACCAGCTGATTCAGATCTTGGAAAAGCGGAAACTGCAGCTGGGCTGACGTCTCTCCCAAATGCAAAACCCCCGCAAGGATTCATTCCTTAGCGGGGGTTCTCTTTTGCAAATAAATCTGTATTTTCTTACCTGTTAGATGGACAGCACCGCAGACACGCGATAGAGTCTCTCATCAAAGGTACGGGGCATTTCCAGAGCTTCAGTGATGTCGTAATCCACGATGTTCTCGCCCTTCATAGCCACCACACGGTTGCCAATGCCCTGGTTCAGCAGATCCACAGCATGATATCCCATACGGCTAGCCACAACACGGTCACGCAGAGTGGGAGAGCCACCACGCTGCACATGGCCCAGAATGGTGGCACGGCTCTCGATGCCGGTCTCCTTCTGGATGCGCTCGGTGATCTCCTGGGTGTGGCCCACGCCCTCTGCCACCACGATGATGTAATGACGCTTGCCGGTCTTCTGAGCCATGCGGATACGCCCGATGACGTCCTTCTCAAAGTCAAAGGGAACCTCAGGCACCAGAGTAGCAATGGCGCCAGCTGCCACGCCCACATTCAAAGCGATATCACCACAGCGACGGCCCATAACCTCCACCACGCTGCAACGATCGTGGGACTCGGTGGTGTCGCGAATGCGGTCGATCATCTCCATAGCGGTGTTCAATGCCGTGTCGTAACCGATGGTGTAATCGGTGCAGGCAATATCATTGTCAATGGTGCCGGGTACGCCGATGGTCAAAATGCCCTCGCCGGTCAGATCCCGAGCTCCCCGGAAGGAACCGTCGCCGCCGATAACCACCAAACCCTCAATATCCAGTTTACGGCACATGTCAGCAGCCTTTTTCACACCCTCGGGAGTGTTGAACTCGGGGCTGCGAGCAGTGAACAGAGCAGTGCCGCCGTGCTGCATAATATCGGACACGCTGCGCATGTTCATCTCCTCAAGGTCGCCGCCCAGCAGACCGTTATAACCGCGCTTGACGCCATAGACCTTCATACCGAAGTTGATACCCGTGCGGACAACAGCGCGCACAGCCGCGTTCATGCCCGGGGCGTCGCCGCCGCTGGTCAATACTGCAATATTTTTCGCACCCATTGCTAATTCCTCCAACATATTAAAAATGGGGACATATCTATCCCTCCGATAGCTGTCTCAGTATTATTATACCAAAGGATGGGGATTTATCAAGGGCCTGCGGCAAGTTTTTACACAATCCCCCAGCTTTTCAGCCCTTGGGTCCGTAATAGACCACATTCCCCTCACCCAACAGCTTTTCCAGTGCCTGGATCAACGGGCGGTTGATCTCCACCCGATTTTTAGGGGCCGCCCGCAGCACCTTTCCGGTGTCATCAAACTTCAGGTACAGGTCGGTGACGCCTCCCTCAAACACTGCAGCATACTTCATGGCTTTATCATAGCGGGGGTCCTCCTGGGAGGGGAAGCGCAAGTAAAGTCCTGGACGCACATGCTTTTGAGGTTGTGCCCCGTTTTTGGGAAGCTCCTGAGGTCGGGACACCTCATTGCAAATCAGCTCGGGCTCCTTATTCTCCACAAAATTCAGCTTTCCGGTGACTTCAATGACGGTGCCATCGGCCAACAGGCCGCCGTACTGCTCCAGCGCCTTGGAGAAAAACACCACATTCAGAGAGGCGTACATGTCCTCCAAAATCACCACAGCCATGGGAACATTTTGCCGGGTAGTCCTCCTCCGGACGCCAGAAACCATGCCCAACACCCGGACCCATTGCCCGTCCTGATAGCTGCCCTCCTCTTCCCCGCTTTGGAGAATTTGATCCATGCGGGCGTACTGACCATCCTGGTACAGCGCAGCATAGGCGGACATGGGATGTCCCGACAGGTACATTCCTGTGACCTCCTTCTCCATGGTCAGCTTGTCTGCCTGGGAAAAATCCTCAGCTCGCTCCAAAACCGGCTCTCCGCTCTGGGCTGCGTCTGGGGCGTCAAAAAAGCCCAGCTGTCCTTCAATATTTCGGCGTTTGTCCGCCTCCAAGGAATCCATCACCGTGTCCAGATTCAACAGCATCTCCCGGCGGTTATTCCCCAAGCCGTCCAAGGCACCGCACTTCACCAGGCTTTCAATCGCCCGGCGATTCAGCTCCTTGCTGGCCATACGCTTACAGAAATTGTAAAATGAGGTGAATTCTCCCTCAACACGGCGCTCCTCCACCATCCGGGCAATGACGCCGCGGCCCAAATTCTTCACCGCCAGCAGCCCAAAGCGAATGTTTTTGCCAGCCACAGTAAACCCCGCACCGCTAGAATTGACATGGGGCGGCAGAACCTGGATTCCCAGCCGAGAACACTCCTCAGAGTACTCTGCCACCTTCGCAGCCTCTCCCAGCACGCTGGAAAGCAGCGCCGCCAGATATTCCCGAGGATAATGGCACTTCAGATAGGCGGTCTCATAGGCCAACACCGCATAGCCCGCCGCGTGGGATTTGTTAAACGCGTACTCGGCGAATTTCTCGATTTCCACAAACAGTTCCTGGGCGATCACCAGATCCACCCCACGGCGCTGACAGCCATCCACCAGCACCGTGCCATCCGGAGCGGTCTCCCCGTGGAGGAACACCTCCCGCTCCTCCTCCAACACATCCTGCTTCTTTTTCGCCATAGCCCGGCGCACAATATCGGCTCTCCCCAGGGAGTAGCCAGCCAAATCTCGGAAAATCTGCATCACCTGCTCCTGATAGATGATGCAGCCACCTGTGGACTCCAAAATGGGCTTGAGCAGCGGATGACGGTACCGTACCGACTGGGGATCCCGACGGCTTTCCACATACTGAGTGATAAACTGCATGGGCCCGGGACGGTACAGAGAGATCACCGTCATCAAGTCCTCAAAGCAGGCTGGCTGGGACTGGATCAGCAGCCGCTTCATCCCCCCGGATTCCAGCTGGAACACACCTTCGGAATTTCCCTCCCCCAGCATGGCAAACACCTCCGGGTCGTCCTGGGGGATCGTCTCCATGGAGAACTCCGGCTGGGACTGGCGCACCATCTTCTCTGCACGGGCGATCACAGACAGGTTGCGCAGACCCAAAAAATCCATCTTCAGCAGACCAAGTTCCTCAACGAACATCCAGGCATACTGAGTGACGATGGCTTCATCGTTTTTGGCTAAAGGCACATAGTCCATCACCGGCTTATCCGTGATGACCACCCCCGCTGCATGAGTGGAGGCGTGGCGGGGCATGCCCTCCACCTTACGGGCCATGTCAAACAGCTCCTGAAGCTGAGGATCCGCTGCCACCTTCTCCCGCAGCTCCTTGGACTGCTTTAGCGCAATGTCCAAAGTCATCTTCTGGGAAAAGGGGACCTGCTTTGCCGCCAAATCCACCTTGCTGTAGGGAATATTCAGCGCCCGGCCCACGTCCCGCAGAGCTCCCCGGGCCGCCATGGTGCCGAAAGTGACGATCTGAGCTACGTGGTCGGCTCCATACTTGTCCACCACATAGTCGATCATCTCATCACGGCGCTCGTCACTGAAGTCAATGTCAAAGTCCGGCATGCTCACTCGCTCCGGATTCAAAAATCGCTCAAACAGAAGGCCGTAGGCAACCGGGTCCACGTTGGTGATGCCCATACAATAGGCCGCCAAGCTCCCCACGCCGGAACCACGTCCAGGCCCCACAGGGATTCCCACACTCTTGGCATAGCGGATAAAATCCCACACGATCAGGTAGTAGTTCACGTACCCCATCTGAGCGATGACGCCGATTTCATATTCCAGCCTATCCCAATACTCCTGAGAAGGATTCCCCCCACAGCGGTGCAGCAGTCCTTCCTCGCAGAGGCGGCGGAAGAAGTCCTGGTTCTCACTGCCGTCCGGCGTGGTGAAAGCCGGGAGCTTTGTCTTGCCGAATTCCAGCTCCACATGACAGCGCCGGGCAATTTCCGCTGTATTCTCCACAGCCTCCGGCACATCGGCAAACAGAGCCCGCATCTCTTCTTCGCTCTTGAAGTAAAACTCCTCCGAGCCAAACTCCAGGCCTCCGGGTTCATCCACATTGCTGCCGGTCTGGATACACAACAGCACCCGATGCATCTTGCTGTCCTCGGGGGCGATATAGTGACAGTCATTGGTGCACACCAGAGGAATCCCCGTCTCCCGGGACAGGCGGATCAGCTGGGGATTGATCCGCTTTTGATCCGGCAAACCGTGGTCCTGCAATTCCAAAAAGAAATTGCCGTGGCCAAAAATCCCCTCGTACTCCAACGCAGCATTTTTGGCGCCCTCATAGTCCCCGCGAACCAGTGCCCGTGGGATCTCCCCCGCCAAGCACGCAGACAGCGCGATCAATCCCTGGTGATGCTCTCGCAGCAAATCCAGATCCACACGGGGCTTGTTGTAAAAGCCCTCCACCCAGGCCTTGGACACCAAAGCGATCAAGTTCCGATAGCCAGTCTCATTCTCGCAGAGCAGCACCAGGTGGCGGCTTTCAGCGTCCAGCTCGTGAACCCTGTCAAACCGGGTGCGGCGGGCCACATACACCTCGCAGCCAAGAATGGGCTGGATTCCTCGCTGCAAGGCGGCCTTATAAAAATCGACCACGCCGTACATACAGCCGTGGTCGGTGATGGCCACCGCAGTCTGCCCCATGGCTTTGGCGGTGTCCAAAAGCCTTTCGATCCGGCAAGCGCCGTCCAAAAGGCTGTATTCCGTGTGTACATGAAGATGGGCAAAGGCCATATTCCCGCTCCTTTCCCGGTCATTCCCCGGACTGGTGAGAGTCCAGGTATTCCTGTGTCACTTCAATCCAAAAATAGTACTCCATGCCGATATTCTGCCGGCCCGTGCCCCAATAGCACTCCTCACAGACAAGATAGGTTCCCGGCTCCTGCGGGCACTGAAAAGCATCCGCAGTCTCGGTGTAGACAAGGCCCTGTTCATCGTAGATGGTGAAGGCAAAGTCCCCGTTGTCCGAGCCGCCCTCAAACAGGATGGTGGTGGAATGATCGAACTCCACCGTGGGAGCATCATCCCCCACCTCTCCGGGAACCAGCCGCCGGCCCTCCTGACGCTTGCCGTCCTCAGTGACATAGATCTGATTCTCCAGGGGAGCAACCTCCACTCCGCCGCTGCGCAGCGTGACGGTTCCCACCTCCGGCGGACCGCTGCCAATACGCCCCACCAATAGGTACATAATCAGCAGGATGCCTCCCACAATCAGCACTGCTCCACCGTAGACGGCCAGCTTCATGCGCCAATCGCCCTCCACCTTCATGCCGTCCACCCGTTTTTTTACCGTATCCTTCAGCGCCAACAGGACGCCCCCTTTCTCTCGTACGCACTTTTACAGCAGATTGGAAACTCCGCGCTCCTCCAGGATCTTTTCCCCTTGACGCAAAAGCCGCTGGAGACGGTGATTCACCCCGCTTCGGGTGATGCCAAGCCGGGCACTGAGTTCCCGCAAAGTCATATCCGGATTATCCAACCGCAGCCTAGCCAGTTCCTGGAGTTCCTCCGGCAAGGAGGACAACCCCACTGTATCGCTGATGGCTGCAATGGCCGCCACCTGCCTGGCAGAAGCGGAAAAGGTCTTATCCATATTGGCGGTCTCGAAATTGGTCTTGCGGTTGATGTTATTCTTGACCTCTTTGTACATCTTTACCTGCATCAGCTCCATGGCAGCGCTGGGGGCTCCCAGGTAGGTGAGCAGGTCCTCAATAGGACCGCTCTCCTTCAAGTAGACCACATAGCCATTTTTTCTGGAAGCCACCGCAGGAGACAGCGGAAAGGCATCCACCTCACTGAGTAAAGTGTACAGATCGTTGGCCAGATGCTGATGGGCCACTGCAAACTCCAGGTGGTACTCCTTGCTGGGATCCGTAGCAGTGCCGCAAGTTAGGAAAGCCCCCCGCAGGAACGCCGCCGTGCAACAGTCATTTTCCAAATTGGCCCGGTTCAATCGCAAAGTGGTTTCCCGGCCAGTGTGGCCAAACTCCTGGAGCATGGCGTCCTTCGACCCGGCGTCGGGCAAACTCACCCGATAGGCCGGCTTCCGTCGGCGGCTGACGCCGAAAGTCAGCTCCCCGGACACACCGGCTCCTGCTGCAGCCAACTCCAAAAGCCGCCGGGCCACCGGGCCGCTCTCCGTGACAAAGGCACTCTCCCGCAGGGTGAAACACCGGGAAAACAGCCAAGCGCCATAGCACTCTGCCCGCAGGCAGCACTCCCGTTTGAACTCCACCTTGCAGAATTCACTTTTGATGTCCGACGAAAAGGACATAGTGGCTCCTCACTTTCCACAATGAAACAAAAAGCTGGGGAAAACCAGGCGCTCCCCCCGTTTACCTTATCACTTTTTGCAGTTGATATTGACCTTCCAACCTATCTTTTGGATTCACGATTTTAACAATATGGAACCCACACTTATTCACATAGAAATTGTGATTCCTACTGGAGAAGATGGGAGTTTCCGTTCTCCAGACCCTGGTGTCGGGATAGAGGCGTTCCACCATCTGCCACACCTGGAAGCCAATCCCCCGGTTCTCATAGAGAGGATCAATGAAGAGATTCCCCAAGAAGTTGTCTTGATTTTCATGGATCCACAGAATGACTGCGCCAATCAGCTTCCCATCCAAAGCAATGCAGTAGGAAGTGGCATCCGGATGCAAGCCCCATCTTCGCAAAAAGCTGCCGTCATCATACCCTTCCGGCCCGCCTTTCTCCTTGCCCAGGTGAATCCTCGTGTCCTCATCAAAAGCGCGCTCCATGATTCTTGTCAGCTGGTCGATATCGCTTTCTTCCAGCTTGACCAATTCAAGCTCCACAGTTCTCTTCCTTTCAGCAAAAGCTCCTCTGGTTTCAACCCGATCACCATGAATAAAATGTTGCAAATTCGGACGTGTTCCCCCACCAGAACTTTTAAAACTTCTGGATATCCCGGTGAGTGACGCTGGCCTTAACCCCCTGGGCGGTCAGGTGATCGCACATGTACTGAGCCAAAGCCACCGACCGGTGATGGCCGCCCGTGCAACCCACAGCGATAACCAGCTGGCTCTTGCCCTCCTTGGAGTAGAGGGGCAACAAATAGTCGATCATATCAGTGAAACGAGTGACGAATCCCTGGGTCTCCTCCTTCTCCATGACATAATCCCGCACGGGCTCGTCCAGACCTGTGAGGGGCCGCAGCTCCTCGTCATAGAAGGGGTTGGGCAGGCAGCGCACGTCGAAGACCAGATCCGCCTCCATGGGAATCCCAAACTTAAAGCCAAAGCTGACACAATGCACCGAGAGAGAATCCTGAGCGCTGGTGAGAAACAGCTCGGAGATCCTGGCCTTCAACTGGGAGGGAGACACCCCCGAAGTGTCAATGACATAGTCCGAGCACTCCTTCACCGGCTTGAGCATCTCCCGCTCCAGCTTCACCGCCTGCTCCAGGGCACCGCCCATCTCGTCGGCCAGGGGGTGCTTGCGGCGGGTCTCCTGATAGCGGTTCACCAGCACGCCGTCAGCGGAATCCATGAACAGAATCTTATAGGGCTTTTTATCCCGCTTCAAAGATTCCAGAGCGGTGAAAAAGGATTTGAACAGCTCCCCGCCTCGGGTGTCCGTCACCACGGCCACCCGGTTGTGGCTACCATCGGTCTTCAAGCACAGATCGTAAAACACCGGAATCAGCGCAGGCGGCAAATTGTCCACACAGAAAAAGCCAATGTCCTCCATGGCGTGCATCGCCCGGGTCTTTCCCGCCCCAGAAAGGCCCGTCAAGATCACAAATTCCATCCCGAATCCCCCTTTTACGCTTCCCCGGTCACCCGAACTTCCATCTCCAGACGGATGCCTTTTTTCTCATACACTTCCTCTTGGACCTGCCCCACCAGATCCAACACATCCTGGCAAGTCGCCCCACCAGTATTGACAATAAACCCCGCGTGCTTGGGGCTTACCTGAGCACCTCCAACAGACCGGCCCTTGAGACCGCACTCCTCAATGAGCGCAGCGGCAAAAGCCCCCTGGGGCCGCTTAAACACGCTGCCCGCACTGGGCATGTCGTAGGGCTGCTTTTCTTTCCGGCGGCCCATCAATTCCTCCATCTTGGCGGCAATCTGTGCCTGGTCCCCGGGCTCCAGGCGGAACTCCACCCCGGTGATCACGTCCCGAGTTCCGGTATAGCGGCTGTGCCGGTAGGCAAACTCCAGCGCCTCCCCGGAGGCAGAACTCTCTTCCCCTTCCGGCGTCACGTGCAGGACACGTTCCACCACGTCCCGCATCTCACCGCCATAGGCACCAGCGTCCATATAGGCAGCGCCGCCCACAGAACCGGGGATCCCCCAGGCAAATTCCAGCCCGGTGAGTCCCTGTTCCCTAGCAAAGGCGCACACCGCTGCCAAGGACGCACCAGCTCCAGCCCGGACCAGACCATTGGACAGCAGCTCCACCCGGCGGAACTCCCCGGAGAGCAGCAGCACTGCCCCACGGATCCCTTTATCCGACACCAACAGGTTGGACCCCTTTCCCAAAATCATATAAGGCAGGCTCTCCCGATGAAGAACCTGCAGAAGCCCCTTCAGCTGGTTCCTGCTTTCCACTGTGACAAAACGGTCCGCCGGACCTCCAATTTGAAACGTGGTATGCCGGCTCATGGGCTCTCCACTGAGGATGGAACAACCGAGGCTCTGAGCAGCCTCATCCAAGGGGGTGTAAAAAAACTCCATGAAACTCTCCTCTCACTGGCGCGCTTGAAAAGTGGTGGTATAGCGCGCCAGATAGTCGTTCAGCCGCGCCCGGGAACCGTTGACAATCAGCTCCTCGGGAAAGTCGATCTCCTCCAACATGGCCAGGGCCTTGCCCACATCACCCACTTCGCTCTCGAAGTGAGCATCGGAGTCCACCACAATGGGCACGCCGTACTTTTTGCAGCACAGGGCAATTTTCCGGCAGTTCTCCACGTTGTCAGGCCGCACCTGGAAGCTGTGGTTGTTGATCTCCACCAGCTTGTGATTCTCACCAAACAGCGGAATCACCTTTTCGTAATCATAGGCAAACACCGGGTCGCCGCTGTGGCCAATGACATTGACCCGTGGGTCCTGAGCAACACGGGTCCATAGGCGGGTACACTTCTCCACATCCGGGTCCTTTAACCCCTCCAGGGGCAGGTGATGGATGGAAGCCACCACCCAATCCAGCTTTTCCCCGTCCCCGGGCAAGATATCCAGGGTGCCGTCAAAGTCCACCACATTGGCTTCTATGCCGGCCAGGGTCAGCACACCTCTGTAATAGAGGGGCACCTCCCGCAGATTGGCAAAGTACCAATCCCTGGGAGCACCGGGCATATTGGGACCGTGATCGGTGATGGCCAGGGCATACAGCCCTTGCTCCTGAGCAGCTCGGACCATTTCCGTCAAAGAGCTGTAAGCGTGAGTGGAGGCCAGAGTGTGGGTGTGCAGATCCGCTATAATAATATATTGGCTCATCAGATATCCAAGTCCTTTTTAATGGTCTCGCCCTGAAGCTCGGACATATCCACTCCCAAAGAGGAGAGCAGCTCTTGGGCGGCGTTATAGCCCATCTTCTTCTGACGGTTATTCATAGCTGCAACCTCGATAATCACAGCCAAATTTCGACCTGGCTTTACCGGGATGGTGAGCACCGGAACCTGAATGCCCAAAATCTCAGTGAACTCATTGTCAATTCCCATGCGATCATAGAGTTTGGTTGCGTCCCAAATCTCCAGATTGATACACATGTCAATCTTCTCGGACATTTTAATGGCGCCCATACCGAAGATTCGCCGAGCATTGATGATACCGATACCTCTCAGCTCGATGAAATGGCGTATGTTAGCCGGAGCCTGTCCAACCAGGGATTTACTGGACACCCGGCGGATTTCCACGGCATCGTCGGCAATAAGCCGGTGGCCCCGCTTGATAAGCTCGATGGCGGTCTCGCTTTTGCCCACGCCGCTGTCGCCCACCAGCAGAATACCTTCGCCGTAGACTTCAATAAGCACACCGTGACGGGTAATTCTGGGGGCTAGCTCCACATTGAGCAGGGACACCAAGTCAGCCACCACATTGGAGGTGGAATCCTTAGAAGAGAGCAGGGGAGTACCGTACTTTTCCGCTGCGGATTTCATATAGTCACAGGGGCAGATTCCCCGGGCGACGATGACTGTGGCAGGACGCAGCGCAAAGAAGTGGTCGACTGCCTCGGCCTTTTTCTCCTCACCCAGGCTGTCCAGCATAGCCATTTCTGAGCGGCCCAGGACCGTGATACGTTGGGGATCGAAGTAGTCACAGAAGCCGTAGAGTTCCAAACCAGGGCGAATAACGTCCCGGGAACGGATGAGGATTTCCTCAGCGCTTTTGGGCAGATGAACTTCCTCAAGGCGCAATTCTTTGATAATTTTCGCAAGGGGAATGGTATATTCTTCCATCATAACACGAAGTTCCTCTCTTTCTTAGCCCGCTGCCGGGCGCGTAACCAAACTTATTATATACGATTCCCCAGGAAAAATAAAGGGCGGCTTTCTCCACACCCCCTTCCAAAAATATTTTTTCATTTTTTAAAAATACCTCTTGCATTTTTCTAACAGGCGTATTATAATATAAAAGCTGAAGCGAGAGCTAAGTCAACGAAATATCGCGGGGTGGAGCAGTTCGGTAGCTCGTCGGGCTCATAACCCGAAGGTCGTAGGTTCAAATCCTGCCCCCGCAACCAAAGACCCCAGGTTTCATTACCTGGGGTTTTCTCTTGCCTTTTTGTGGGATACTGCTATCATATCCGACCAGTTTGGCAGTATTTGTTGTATAAATAGCATTGTTTTTTCTGGAAAGTCGACAAGAAAGAACCACCTCCGAGCCTTGCAGCTCCGGGGTGGTTTTTGCTTTCTTTTGGGAGTTGACCCAGATTTGACCCATTTTGGTTTGGCCGGAATCTGGGTCAACTTCTGAACCCCAGTGCTCCATCTTTTGGACTGCAACCCGCTGGCCACAGTTGTGACATGGGCATTTCTGGGATGATTGAAGCAACAATCAGTTTATCGCTTCTTGTATCCGCACTTGGGGCAGACGCCATTTTCATTCAGAGCAATACCGCACAAGGGGCAGCGGTCGATCTGATTATGCGTCTCAAATTCAGCGGATGCAGCGTTGACGCCGCTGGTAAAGGTAATCTTGGCAATGTTCAGCTTATCCTTCAGCAGATCATAGACAATCTTGATCATACCCTCCACCGTCAGAGTCTCTTTGGTCACAACCAGGCGACACTCCGGATAAGCGGTGGCCAGTTCGGTCTGGAAGGCAGGTCCCTTCATCTGGTTCTGGGGAGCTCCGTTACGAATGCCCTGCTCCTCATATACCTTTAAAACTGCCGGAAGAAGGGGGTCGTCCTGACGCAGAATCAGTGCATGGTCAAAGTTTTTCAGTACGGACCAAGCGGTCTTCTGAATTTCATTGCAGGGGAAAACCATGTTGACACCGGGCTCAACCGTGTCTTCTACCTCAATGGTCAGCACACCAGTGTGGCCATGGAGATACTGGGCTTCGCCTTTAAATCCATAAAATCGGTGGGCGTACTGCAGATCCAATGTGGTGATGCTTCTCATAATAAAACCTCCTTACAGTTAAGTTGAAATGTACTGGGGTAAAACCCGTTTGTTGTTTGGAACTCTCTTTTCTGAGTTAAGCATACAAAAAAGGGAGGCTAATGTCTGTGATAAAATCACACTGACAACAATTTTTTGAAAAAATTTCCTAAACAATCCTGAGAAACATTCCTAAGTTTCCTCCTGATCCCGGTTGACAGCCACCACTCCCTCACTTATACTGAGGGTATGAGGAGGGCACGCCATGAGTTTTGAGAACCATTTTCCCATCTGGGACCAACTGCAACCCGACCAGAAACGTCTACTTCTGGATTCTCTGAACTTTCAGACGGTGAAGAAAGGTACAATCCTCCGGGGCGGCAGCAAGGATTGCGACGGACTTGTTCTGATCCGCTCCGGACAGCTTCGGGCCCTTGTCTACTCAGAAGAGGGGCGGGAAATCACCATCTACCGCCTGTTTGACCGAGATTTGTGCCTGTTCTGTGCCCCATGCGTAATTCGCTCCATCCAGTTTGATGTAACCATCCAAGCAGAAAAGGACACGGAGTTCTGGAGAATTCCATCCTCGGTCTACCAAGCACTGATGGTCCAGTCCACAGCGGTATCGAATTACACCAACGAGCTGATGGCCACCCGATTCACCGAAGTAATGAACCGCATGGAGCAATTCATGTGGAAGAGCATAGACAAGCGAGTGGCCACCTTTTTACTGCAGGAAGCTTCTATTGAGAGAAGTTGTGAACTGCGGATCACCCATGAGACCATTGCGCATCATCTAGGCTCCCACCGGGAAGTGATCACTCGCACACTGCGGGATTTCCAGGATGCCGGTATGGTAAAATTATCCCGGGGCCTGGTGACCATCCTGGACAAGGAGAAACTGGAGAACCTGGCAAAATAGCAATTGCGCCCTCTACATTGCCCATCCGCTCCAAGGACGTGTGCATCCTACTCGCTTTTTCGAGACAAAACAGGCACCTTAACGGCGCCGTCTTGTTTCCCACGTTTGCAGATATCTGCCTTCATCCCCCCTATGCCTGTGTATTGTTTGGATTACAAACACGGTATGGGGGGATTTTTATTTTTCAAAACGGGACTTTCTATTTAGTCTTATGATCTAAAGTTGAACTTTTTATGCGAAAATTGTCAGGAAAAAATGAAAAAGAAAGGAACGTGAGGAAACTGAACCATTTACCTTTATCTGTCCGTGTCCCCATCGAGGCGGACAACCCCAGCATTGTTCGATGGGAAGAAAAATGTATCCGCTGTGGTATGTGTAAGGATGCCTGCACCAATCTCATGGGAGTCCATGGCACTTACACGCTGGATCAGACTGGAGGGAAGGCAATCTGTATCTACTGCGGCCAGTGTGCAAATGTCTGCCCAGTGGACAGCATCACCGAGCGGGATGAATGTCCCAAGGTGCAAAAGGCCATTACCGACCCCAACAAGGTAGTGGTTGTCAGCACATCTCCCTCCGTACGTGCCGCACTGGGCGAGGAGTTTGGTATGGAACCGGGTGCATTTGTGGAAGGAAAAATGGTGGCACTGCTCCGGGCTCTTGGAGTTGACTATGTGCTAGACACCAACTTTGCCGCCGACCTGACCATTGTGGAGGAGGCCAGCGAGCTGATCCTCCGCATCACAGAGCAGGATCGCCCCCTGCCCCAGTTCACCAGCTGCTGCCCGGGCTGGGTTCACTTTGCCGAAATTTACGCACCGGAACTGTTGCACCACCTGTCCACCGCCAAAAGCCCCATCGGAATGCAGGGCCCCACAGTGAAGACCTATTTTGCCAAACGGATGGGCCTGGATCCCCGACAGATTGTCCATGTGGCCCTTACCCCCTGTACCGCCAAAAAGTTTGAGGTTCGGCGGGAGGAGATGCACGCTGCCGCCGATTACCACGGCGTGGAGGGCATGCGTGATACCGACAATGTAATCACCACCCGGGAGTTGGCCCGGTGGGCCAAGGCCGCAGGCATCGACTGGAACACCTTGGAGGATTCCGCCTATGACTCCCTCATGGGCAAGTCCTCTGGCGCCGGAGTCATCTTCGGCAACACTGGCGGAGTGATGGAAGCCGCCCTGCGTACTGCATACGAATACCTCACCGGCCAGCCAGCACCCCAAACTCTGCTTCAGCTCAATCCAATCCGAGGGTATGAAGGCGTGCGGGAAGCCCAGGTGGAAATTGGAGACCTGACGCTGCAGGTGGCTGTGGTTTACGGCACCGCCAACGCCCGCACGTTCCTCCAGCGGATGAAGGAAAGCGGAAAACAGTATCACTTCGTAGAGGTCATGGCCTGCCCCGGCGGCTGTATCGGCGGCGGTGGACAGCCCAAAGATCTGATGAAAAACGCCGACGAGACCCGCAAGAGCCGCATCGCAGCTCTCTACCAGCGGGACGAGTCCATGGCATTGCGATCCAGTCACAAAAACCCCGAAATCAAAGAGGTATACAAGGACTTTTACGGACATTCCCTCAGTCAGCTGGCGGAACGAATGCTTCACACCACCTATCAGGACCGAAGCGACCTCATCCATCAGCAGGGAGAAAATCCTGTAAAAGAATGGACCTGTAGCACCTGCGGATATCCCTATGACGAATCCAACACGCAGCCCGTTCTGGATTTTACTATGCACGCGGAAACAGAGTCGTTGGATCACATTCCCTGTAAGGAAACGATATTGAAAGGAGAAAAAAAGATTATGAAAAAGTGGAAATGCAAAGTTTGCGGATATATTCACGAAGGCGACAGCGCACCGGAATCCTGCCCCATCTGTAAGCAGCCCTCCTCGGCCTTTGAGCTGATCGAGGAGGCTCCTGTCAAGAGCACAAACAAGTACGCCGGCACCAAGACCGAGAAGAACTTGGAGGCCGCCTTCGCCGGAGAGTCTCAGGCTCGGAACAAGTACACTTATTTCTCCACCGTGGCTCAGAACGAGGGTTACGAGCAGATCGCAGAACTGTTTCTGAAAACGGCCGAAAACGAAAAAGCCCATGCAAAGATGTGGTTTGAGGAACTGCATGGTGTTGGAAACACCGCCGAGAACTTGCTTCACGCTGCCGAAGGCGAAAACTACGAGTGGACCGACATGTATGATGGCTTTGCCAAAACAGCTGAAGAGGAGGGCTTTTTCGAGCTGGCCGCCAAGTTCCGCCTGGTAGCCGCCATTGAGAAGCGTCACGAGGAGCGCTACCGTGCCCTGCTGCACAATGTAGAGAATGCCCAGGTCTTTGAAAAGAGCGAGGTCAAGGTATGGGAGTGCCGCAACTGCGGCCACATCGTAGTGGGTACTGCTGCCCCAGATGTTTGTCCTACCTGTCTGTACTCCAAGTGCTTCTTCGAAATTCACAGCGACAATTATTGATTCCATAAGAATAGGGGGCGCTGCAGATTAAATTCTGCAGCGCCCCTTATTGCACTTCTCCCCTTTGGTCTTTGATCGCCCTGCGACCAAAACACACCATCCATAGGCTCTGCAGTTGACCACAAAACATCATCGCAGTAGATGCATACATTTGAACTGACAGCGGTGTAATGTCCTAAAAGTGGGAGTCACTCCCCGTCTTCCTCACTATTTGCTTGATCGACCAAGGTGTGACTCATTTTGGTATAGTTGGGATCTTTTCTAGCCGCCTGTTTTTGATATAGTCCGGGACAACCTTTCCAATATTTCAGCCACACAAAGATAAATCTATCAATTCGTTCCATTTGTGGATAAACGCAAAGAAAAGCGGACGGTTTCCCATAGAAATCACCGGATATATTCTGGTACAATAAGGAAAAATCCACAAAAGGAGAAAGGTCAATGCGCAAAATAGCCTTCAACGACAACTGGCTTTTTTTACGAGAGGGCGGGAATACCCCCTCACCCGTTGTGTTGCCCCACGATGCAATGATTTGGGAACATCGCGACAAAAGCGCGCCCAGTCAAGGGGCCGGCGCCTACTTTCCCGGCGGGGTGTACACCTATACCAAGGAATTTTCCTTGCCTTCAAATCAGTGGGATACCTGTTTGTTAGAGTTGGAGGGCGCCTACCGGGACTGCTCTGTATTTTTGAACAACAACTTTGTGACGTCCAACCACCTGGGAAGTTTGGGGGTTCTTTGCAGATTTAACCCCCTACCTGCAAGCAGATAAAAACCGCCTGGAGGTGAAAGTATCCAATGACACCCAGCGGAACTGCCGGTGGTATAGCGGCAGTGGACTATACCGTCCCGCATGGTTATGGACAGGCGGTCCTGTCCACATTCCACCGGACTCCTTGCGGCTCTCCACCCCGGAAGTGAGTCAAGAAGTCTCACAGATAAAATTGGAGTTGCAGGTGGTCAATCGGTTGCGGCGGCAGACCACCGTACGTGCCCTGGTCACCCTACGGGATAGCAAGGGGGATTCCGTCTGTACCCGTAACCTACCTATCACCCTGTTTCCTGGGGAAAACCCCTCCCTCACCTGGAACCTCTATTTGCGAAATGGAACACTGTGGAGTCCGGACTCCCCCTATCTGTACACCTGCACTGTGGAACTGTGGCAAGAGGAGATTCTGCTGGACAGCATCCAGGAGACTTTCGGGTTGCGGCATATCCAGTTCGATCCTGTACAGGGAATGCGCCTCAATAACCACCCCATTCACTTGCGGGGATGCTGTATCCACGAAGACAACGGCATTTTGGGAACCGCAGATTTTGCCAGTGCGGTAGAGCGTAAGGTGCGCCTGCTCAAAGAGGCCGGATTCAACGCACTGCGCATCGCCCACCAGCCCGCCACCAAAAACCTTTTAAACTGCTGTGATAAGGTGGGGATGTTTTTACTGGAAGAGAGTTTTGACGCCTGGACTCACACAAAAAATGTCCATGATCGAGGGGAGCACTTCTCCGACCAGTGGCTCCAAGTAGTCGATCGCATTGTAGCCAAGGACTTCAATCACCCATGTGTATTTGCGTATAGCATCGGAAATGAGATCTTGGAGATCAGTCAACCAGATGGCATCCGCTACAGCCGCCTTCTGGCACAGCGGTTTCGTGAAAAGGACCCTACCCGTCCTGTAACCAATGCTATCAATGGAATCATGTCCCTGCGAAATTCTTTAGCAGACGTCCTATTGGACTTGAAGTTAATCACATCGGACCAGCTTGCAGCCTTGGGCGAGTCAAAAAAACCGGGAAGCCCATCCATAGACATCAATGATACCATGACAATTCTCCAGAGCAGCATGGATTTGATTGCCTCTCATCCCCTGGTAGGCCAGCTGTTAGAGGAAAGTTTTTCTCACCTAGACCTGTGCGGATACAACTACATGATGGGGCGTTACGATTCAGACCTGGCTACAGACTCCCATCGCATCCTCTTAGGTTCTGAAACCACTCCACCTCAGATCGCCCGGCTGTGGGAAAATACCCAGCGCTCTCCCGGGTGTTTGGGGGACTTCACTTGGACGGGGTGGGATTATCTGGGTGAGGCAGGCGTTGGCTACACTGCTTACGACCGAAAGAAAGATTTTGGCGAACCCTATCCCACGTATCTAGCGGCTGTAGGGGACATCGACCTGACCGGCCACCGTCTCCCCATGAGCTATTACAGAGAAATTGTGTTTGGATTGCGGAATACTCCCTACCTCTCGGTCGAAAATCCTGCCCACTTTTCTCAGACAGCCAGCTGCACCCCCTGGGCTTTTCCAGAGACCGTGGAAAGCTGGACCTGGCCTGGTTGGGAGGGAGCTCCTGTGCGGCTTATAGTCTGTGCTGCTGGGGATGAGATCGCCCTCCTCTGCAACGGAGAGGAAGTAGGCCGAACAGCCTGTGGTCCGGAAACGGGGTACCGAGCTCAATTGGAGACAGTGTACCATCCCGGTCAGCTGACCGTTGTTTCCTACTCTAACGGGATGGAGACAGGACGGTTCACTTTGGAAACAGCGGAGAACACCTGCCAACTCCGCACCGCCATTGACACCGCAGTTTTGCAGGCTGACGGGAGCGATCTGTGCTTTTTAGAGATCCAAGTCACAGACAGCCACGGTGTGGTCCACTCCGACAAAAATCCACGGATCACCCTACAGACAGAGGGTGGGATCATCATCCAAGGCTTTGGAACGGGAGACCCCTCCAGCGAGGAAAACTTTTTTGACACCACCCGTACAGCCTACCGAGGACGAGCCTTGGCTGCTCTTCGTGGAAATTCCCCAGGGTCGGCAAACGTGGTGGTTTCCTGCCCGGACTGTGCCCCTATCACGGTAAACTTAGAAGTGGTTTCATCATAAATTCATGGTCCCACTCTATTGCTTGTTGAGAGTGGCTGCCCCGAAATATAGAAAGATCATTTGACGCTCTGCCAAAAGGGAATCCCCACCATTTTGCGCAACTTCCTTAAAATGACCTTCAAGGAAGTTCCATTCTCTCAGACATGGCTTGCAATCTCCGTTCAGAATGTTTTCCTCAATTTCATTCTGGCCAAGCTCTGCAAACCATGTCTTTTTCTATGATATCTAATCCAGCCCGATTCATTCCCCTGGGCACCGTACTGGGACAACCGAAAAATCCACAGGGCTCTCCCGAAAATATTTGCCTAGAGAGGAGCCCTGTGGACTTCTATATTTTTATAACACTCAAATACCAGAGAAGACTTTCATAGCTTTTTCCACATTGGCTTCCATGGCTTTCTGCGCTGCCAGAGCCAGATCGTGGAAGAAGGTCACGTCTTCCTGCTGAAGCAAATCCCTAACAGCACGAACACCTGCCCGGGACATATAACTATAATAATTGATTTTGCAAATACCGTTGCGAATAGCTGTCCGGTAATCCTCCGAGCTGACACCGCTGCCCCCGTGCATCACAAGGGGCAATCCTGTTTTTTCTGAAATAATCTTTACTCGCTCCAGATCCAGCACTGGCTCCGCTTTATAAATGCCATGAGCTGTCCCAAAGCTAGGAGCCAAGGCGTCAATCTTCGTTTCCTGGCAGAACCTGACAGCCAACTCAGGATCCGTGTAGACTGGCCCTTGAGAAGTGGCTTCTGTTCCACCCTCCCGGGCTGCCAAGGTTCCCAACTCTGCTTCCACACCAGCACCATAAGTCTTGGATAGAGCCACCGCCCGACAAGTGTTGGTCACATTTTCTGCATAAGACAGGGTACTACCATCGTACATCACCCCTGTAAACCCCAGCTTTAAGGCTTGCTCCAAATAGGCAAGATCCTCGCAATGATCCAAATGAACACACACCGGGACAGTGCTCCTTGTGGCGGCTTCCACCATAACAGGACCAATCTTTTCAAGAGGTGCTACTGGTTCATGCAACTGCGCATGACTCAGAATGACAGGCGTCCCCATCCTTTCTGCGACATCCAACACCGCTAGAATACACTCCAAGTTGGGCGTATTGAACGCTCCCACTGCAGTTCCACTTTCTTGAGCCAGCTTGAGAATTTCCGTCAAAGTTATTAGCATAGAACTCCCTCCTCTTCATCTTTGCAGGATGACAACCTCTGGAACTCCGCATAATTCTCCAATATCTGCAAGTTCACTTCATATTCTGCGGTCTCGCCCGGCTTCAGGATGGTCAAGGCCCCTTCCGCACGCATTTGACTTCGTCCATCCGGATGACAGTTGCCCGGCTCCAAACCCAAGACATAATCGCCTACGCCCATCATCTTCCATTGGGTGAAGTAGGGTAGATTTTGCGGTGAAAATCGAATCACCAGCCCCGTGCCCAGCAAGGGGCTGTAAATTGCGGCCATCCCCTGATTTTCGAACTGATGGAAGTAACACTGTTCCTCAAATCCAACTGTGGGAGGCAGCATTTTATTCCAGCTTTCCAAATCCACCGCTGCATGGGAATTGCGCGGTTTTACTTGACTGCTTGGAATATAGAGTAAGCTCTCCTCACTGAGCAGTGGATACCCCATATTCATGTGGTACAGGATCTCCACGGGATAAGGTTCGCCGCCTTGGTTCATCACCTTGTCCCGAAGGCTCAAAGTATTCTCTTGTTCCGAACAGATCCATGTACGCTCCAATACAAGTCGATGGGCAAAAATACGCTCGTCACGGATCGTAGCATGGATCTCAATACCCCGATCTGTGCGGTTCCACCACACATGATCTGCCGGCGTATTCCCGATGGTACCATGCAGGGGTAGCTCCTCCCCCTCATCCGTACAAGGCGTCCCCACAGCATTCAAACCACAAGTAGTTAAAAAGCCGGCGGTAAAACTCTTTAAAAAGCCGTTCCCCACACCATCGTAGTAAGAGGGATGAACGTAGCCGCAAGGGGAAAAGTAACCGTAATTTCCTCCCCGGTAAGAAAGCCGCGAGAGATCCGCGCAACGGTCCACGCTCACAGTAAACTCCAGCCCTTTACCATTTCGCACCTGGAGCAATCGCATACCATCGCCACGGCCTCCCACTAATCGGACTTCCTCCACACCTGAAATCTGACTTTCGTGACCTAGATACATTTCCGTTTGTCGATTCATTCCGCATCCTCCATAAATGGTCGAACCGCTTGATAGATTCCTTGGTACTGGGCATAGAGTTTTTCATACTCTTTCTGACGGTCTTGTCGTGGCCAGTACGTTTCCCCAAGGTTGATAAACGCCTCTGCTGCCTTCTCCAAACTGGGGAACATTCCAACGGCCACTCCTGTGAGCATGGCTGATCCTACCGTACCAGCATCCGACACATTCAACGTGGTAACAGGCACGCCCAGAATGTCAGCCTTGATCTGCAGCCAGGTTCGACTGGCCGCTCCCCCTCCCGTGGCACGCAAACTCTTATATTGGACATTTCCTTTGGCAAGGCACTGTGTGTTCAACTTCATCTCATAAGAGACGCCTTCCATCACCGCACGGTAGAGGTCTGCGATTCTGTGCTCCAATGTAAGGCCTAAAATTGCCCCCTTGCTTCCCACATCCATATAGGGAGTGGCTGCCCCAGCAAAATGCGGCAGCACAAAAATGCCAGTGGCACAGTCTTTCATTTGTCCTTCTATGTAATCATAGAGACTTTTTCCTATCAACTGGGCTTTCTGTTGCTCGCCTCCTGCAAAATTCTCCAAAAACCATTGCACCAATGCTCCGCCGGTATAAGTAAAGGCATAGGTCACATAGGTGTTGGGCATTATATAGGGCACAATGGCAAATCCGCATTGGGCCATGACCTGCAATTCCTTTCCTTGAGGAAAACCATTGAATACCGGTGTGATACATTCCACAGTGCCTGCTCCATCCACCGCCTGCCCTGGGGAAAGTGCCCCGCTTCCCACAGCAGCAGCCACTTGGTCATGTGACACCAAGACAATGGGCAGTGACTCTGGCAAATCCCATTTTTGGGCAAGGTCTTGTCGGATTTTCCCGCATATTGTCCCGCTAGGGACGGGATTCCCGAACAGGCTGGGGTCTATCCCAGCAGCGGAAAAAACCTTTTTGCTCCAACATAAGTTTTTCACATCAAAGGCCATTGTGCGAGAGGCCAAAGAATAATCAATGCAATGAACACCAGAAAGCCGATATGCTACATAATCACCGATCAAACATATTCGGCAGACCTTTTGAAAGAGCTCGGGCCGCTGGTCCTTTAGCCACAACAATTTTGGAAGGCTGTACATGCTGTGAGGAGCCAGACCTGTCTCTTCGCTAAGCTGCTCCCTCCCCAAGGCAGTGGTCAATTGCTCCACTTGCTCGGCGCCTCGCGGGTCCGTATAAAGCATGCACGGTGCTACAGGCTGGTCGTTTTCATCCAGCGCCACAAAAGTTTCCCCAAAACTGGTAACTCCAAGCCCGCACAGTTCCTTTCCCCACTGGCTCCCCACCTGGGACAGCACTTGACACACGCCTTCCCAAATTGCCTGAACATCCACTTCGTGACTGCCAAGGTTCCTACGGATGGGATAATTCTGATAAGCTCGAAACCACTGCCGCCCTTCACTGTCGAACACGGTAACCTTGCATCCGGTTGTGCCTATATCCAACCCCGCGACCATCATGGCAAACGCTCCTTTCAGCCATCAATATTTACCACGTCATAACCTAAGTAGTTCTGGAAAGCCTCTGTGAGAACCTCTTTCATTGAACCTACTCCCACAGTGGTATGGTGCTTAAAGCCCTCCTTGGCTAAACGAAGCAGCTTATCTTGCAAATGGGGAATCTCTGCTACGCCACCGCAGCCAAAGAAACCATCTTCAATGGGATCCTCGGTAAACTTTCCCTGGGAAACATAAATCCGAATCTCACCATTCTCTGTCAGGCAGTTGGAAAACGTCATCTCAAAGGGGCGAATCCGTCCTTCGTTGACACCCCATCCAGAACCAGGATCACCTTTCTCAAACATTTTGTGAGCACCTACGCAGCCGGTACAGGTCATCAATCCCTGGGCCGTAGAGCCGCAATGGAAGAGAATCACCTTGTCCTCTTCTTGCCCATAATTATTGTTCCAATCGAGACAAGCTGTAGGCTGCTGAGACGCCAACTGCATAGCACGCATGGTAATTGCCGAACACATATCAATTTCACAGCTGCACACAATACCCCGATCGTTCATCTCACTCACCAATACGCAGGGGCAGATTCGCAGCTCCGTTTCCATTTCATTCCAACACCGCAGAGCAATCGCGTCCAAGTGGTATTCCCGAATATACTCATCCAGCACACAGCCTGCTTTTGCCAAGGTTTTTTGCCGGTCCTCCGGTACCTGAGAAAAATCCGCATACCGGCGCAAACTTTCCTCTTTTGCGAGAACTTCCGGGGTGTTATCTGCCATCTGTCGCACTTTGTAGAAAACCTCGGACAGATCGAAACTCTCCACGGTGATCCCATGGCGCTGCATGGCAAGTTCATCGAAGCGGACAGTTTTGAATGCTGTAGTCCGCGCCCCAATACAGCCCAAAGTAAACCGCTTCATACCGTTGACTACCCTACAGATGGCAGCAAAGTCCTGCAGATTTTGGGCAAACTCTGCGCTCAAAGGATGGACAACGTGAGGTTTCATCACAGTGAAGGGGATCTGATACTGGTAAAAAACATCGGTCACGCTAAACTTGCCGCAAAATGCGTCACGCCTGTGCTTGAAATCCAGCTTACCTAATTCATCCGGATAGGCCTGCATCAAAATGGGGACACCTGCGTCTTGCAGAGCAGTGACAGCACCATTTTCATCAATGAAAATGGGCATACAGCAGATCACTCCGTCATATTCGCCTCGGTGTTCCTCCAACCATTGCGCAAAGATGCGCCCTTCTTCCCTCGTTTCCACTGCACCATAGCGGGTGGCGGATTCCTCCATCATCAAACAACGGTAACCCGCACGCTCCACCGCCTGTTTCATTTCTTCTCGTCCATCGTGCAAAAGCTCCGCAGGCATAAATCCACGATTGCCCACAAAGACGGCGAATGTCATTTGTTTCTGTTCCATAGTTTTATAGTTCACTCCTTATTCCAAAGAATTTGATGGCAGGGACCTACCACTTTTTCTTTATTTTAGGACGCTCTTCCGGTAAATACTATGGAGATTCGTCCTATTTTCTTTGCAATTGTCCGGTTTTGTGATACAATATTCCTGTTTTCCTTTGTGCATTGTGAGGAGGGACCACATTGTTTTCTGTTTTTGACATTGACAAATTGGAAAGCCTGCTGCGCGATTTTTATCAGCTCTCCCACATCCGCATCACGTTGTTCGATGCTGACCTAGAGGAGTTGGTTTCCTACCCTCAGCAGCGGGCCGCTTTCTGTGATTTGATCCGCAAAACACCCCAAGGCGCCTCCGCTTGCCGCCGCTGTGACAAGGAAGCCTGCGCCCATGCCGCAGTCTCCCAAGACACCTATGTCTACCGCTGTCACGCCGGACTGACAGAAGCCGTCACGCCACTTTATACAGGAGACGTACTGATTGGATATCTGCTTTTTGGGCACCTGTTTGCCTACTCCTCCTTTGAGGAAGGGTGGAATTGTATTCGTGATGCCTGTGTAGGCTATGGGGTTGACCTGACGGAGTTGGAAGCATTCTGCAGAACTGCCAAACTCGTAGATGAAAACACCATCAAAGCTGCTTCACGAATTTTAAGAGCTGTAGCTTCCTATCTCGTTTTGGAACGCATGGTCTCTCTGCAGGAAGAGAGCATTCACGCGAAACTGGATCAGTATCTCTCCAGCCATTTTACCGAGAAATTGGACATCCTCAAATTGTGCTCTCTCTTGGGTGTAGGACGCTCTCAATTGTACAAAATAAGCCGCCAGCTTTACGGCGGAGGCTTACTTCAGCATATTAAAAAGCTGCGATTTGAAAAAGCCAAGCAATTGCTGGTCAATCATCCAGAAATGTCCATTGGGGAAATCGCTGCTGCATGCGGTTTCGATGACTACAACTATTTTATTTCCAGCTTCTCAAAAGCAGTGGGAACTTCTCCCAGAGTCTACCGGCAATTAGAAAGAAAAAGCATGGATTGAGGAACTCTTCCCGCGGCAGAAATTCTTCCTGAACGCACCCTTTCCCCAGATATTCGGGAACAAAAAAGAGCAGGAAATCCATTTCAAGATTTCCTGCTCTTTTTGACACCGCTAATGAGCATCCGGTATTCCGTTTTACAGATGTAGATCGTGCGAGTCCATGTGAGACCGCCAAGGACTAAGGAGTTACACATCGAAGAAAAACACATTGGGAATTGCAGCAGCCCCGAATGTATTCACAGCCATTCGATACATCGCCTTTGCATGAATTCTGTCATGCCAAATAAAGCGCCGAAGAACTTTTCTTATTGACCATTCTTCACCGTAGCTACCGGAATAGACTTTACTATCCAGAAAATGAGGCTGGCTTTCCAAAAATGCAAATCCACCCTCTCGACATTTCAGAATGCTTCCTTCATTCCCCGTTGAGACTCCGATTTCGCCAAAATAATAACTGTTCACATTTTTGGTGTGCTCATACATCTCCAATGCTGTGCGAGGAATTTGGCCATAGAAAGTGGTTCTGGCATGCAGACAGCTTTTATTCTTATCAGGTATCGCTTTATACAGTGTCAAAAAACTCTGTGCCGATTTCAAGGCAAGCGATTTTAACGCCAAATATTCTGAGATACTCAAGGCCTTTCTTTCTTCATCAAAAAGGACATCCGAATCCGCATCGCAAATGGACAACTCCGAGTTGTGTTGCTGAACAATCTCAACTTCAACAACATCCGGAATGGATTCTCCCTTCCATTTGAGATAGGATTGAATTTCACAAGGCATTTTTTGCGTTGCAATCTCCAAAGAAGGGCCTCTTGTAAAAGCCCCAATAAAGTTGGAAGCATACAAAAGAGTATCATCACCGTTGTGTTCCCACACACATTCTATTTTCATGGGGATAAGTTCCTCCTCCAACGCTGATTTCCCGTTGCCATCATTATACTTTGTTCAGCAAGAAAAGAATAGCTGGTTTCTGCAAAACAGGCCGAACAGGAACTACTTTTGTTCCAAGATCTTTCCTCGTGGCAAGCTCAGAGAGCAATGGACTTGCCCAGTTGAGCTAGACGATCTAGTTTTCAAACACCTGTTGGAACACGGTTTTCCGGTAGGAGGCTCTAATCCAAAGAAACAACACAACTTGCAAGATAATCAGTACCCCAGTAAATCCCAAAGCAACTGGAATTGTGGATACCAGAGTAAATTGTTCGGTCAGAAACACCCCAATCCAGAGGTACACCAATGCAAGGGCAAAAGGCACACACAAAATCAAAAAAATAAGCCGACTCAGGACCCGGGAAAGCTCCTTTCTGGAAAGGCCGATCTTTACAATCCCTTTGAGTTTTCTACATTCAGCGTCCAGTTCCGAATAGAGCCTAGAATAGATAAAGCTGGCAACCGCAAGGAGAAAGACAAAGGATAGCATCCCTCCAATGTACAGTGTCAAATTGTTCTGAATCTGGCTGCTGCGGTAATAGCGATATGCGGATACCACGTTGGCATCTCCATTTTGCAGTGTGTCTTCCAGAGAAGCAAAGATAGCCTCCGGGCTTTTACTGTTACTCTCCCAATCATCATACAAAAACGCTGTCACCGTTCTCTCCGTCATCTGGGGCTGCAAAGAGGCAAACACAACATCGCTCACCACACAAATCCCACTGGTAAAACCGGTCAACGTGATCACCTTGTCGGACTGTCCCTCCACAGACAACGAAAGTTGGTTGGATTGCAAAAAGCTCTCTATGGAAGAGGGCAATGCCTCCAAAAACTCATCTGCATTCCCGGTCACAAGATAAACACCGGTATCGGAAACCGAAACCGGTTCCCGCCCCAGAAAAGCCATGATCTGATTGTAGTCGCTCAAGGACATCATGGCGCTCCGGGAATCCTGATGGGGATACCATAAATGGATGTCTGCTGTTTTATATCCTGGAAGATCGTGTAATTCTTCCTCAATGACTGCCAGGTCATGGGCTGCATCTGCCCTCTCCGTCCATGCGTTATAAGTCATCGCATAGGGCAGTATTTTTTCCGTTTCAGACTTCACATTGGTGGACAGGGAAAACAAAAGAATAACCGCAAAAAAGGCCGCCGCATACAGGAGCGCAGAAATTGTCATGCTTTGTGCATTGGTTTTCAATTTTGCCCGTTGATCTCCGATACACAACAAGCGGACATTGGATCGGCTTTTCCTCTGAAATGTCAACCACAGACGCATTCCAAAAGAAACTAGAAGATAGGTTCCCAGCACAGCAGCAAGGATAAGAAGAAACGGCAGAAAAAAGCTCTCCTGCATGGAACGGGAAAAATCGGACGTTCCAACCAAAGCCCAAATCGAGAGGGGGGCTACCACCAGAAAAGCAACTAAAATAGGAACCAAATTCTGCCGCTTATCGTCTTTGGCTTCTGCCTTTAAAAGCTTCACAACCTCCTTTTTGCGGATAAATTTTGGGGTAAAGTATGCGATTCCAAAGAATACCAATCCCATCACCACTACCGTCAGCAACATGGCCTTGGCCGGGAAGTAAAAGACAAATTCCGATACACCAATCATCCTGTTCGCGATATCAAGAAAGAATTTGGAAAACACCATTCCAAAGAGAATCCCAGTGACAATGGACAAACTCCCCACCAGCATATTCTCCATAAACACCAATCGATTTATCTGCTTCTTGGATGCACCTAAAATGGTGATTAAACCCAACTGACGGCTGCGATTTTTCAAAAAGCATCTCATGGAATAGGAGATAAAACAGATAGAAAAGGCAACGGAAACAGCCTCTCCCGCAGCCAATGTAAGCCCCATGGAACTATTGGCATCAATGACTTCCAATGCCGGATGAAAGGACAACACACTGAACAGAAAAAAGACAAAGACAGAAAACACACAGTTGATAAAATAGTAGATATAGTTCCGCTTGTCTCTGCTGATATTTTTCCAAGCGAACTCAAATAATGTCACGGGGTTCACCTCCTAAAAGGCTCATGGCATCCACAATCTTCTGTTGAAACGCCTGCCGGTTTTCACCGGATACAATTTCTTGGTACAACGTGCCATCTTTGATGATTAACACGCGCTTACAATAACTTGCGACAAAGGAGTCATGGGTCACCATCAAAATCGTAGACTGATGGGCCCGGTTCAGCATCTGGAACAATTCCATGACGTCCTTTGTAGCTTTGGAATCCAGATTGCCCGTGGGCTCATCCGCAAGCAGCAGAGCCGGATTTGTCACAACAGCACGGGCAATGGCCACCCTCTGGGCCTGACCGCCGGAAATCTCAAAAGTGCGCTTGGACAGGAGATGGCCAATCCCCAACAGCTCAGCCACAGATTGTGTGCGTTCTTTCATCTGAGAAGACGATACTCCCTCCAGTGTTAAGGGGAGCATGATATTCTCCCCAACTGTAAGGGTCTGTACCAAATTAAAATCCTGAAAGACAAATCCCAACACACTGCGACGAAAATGGGCAAGCTGACTGTCCTTCATGGTGTGAGGGTCCTTTCCGTCAATCGTCACACTGCCGCTGGTGGGATGATCAATGGTGGAGATCACGTTCAACAGCGTACTTTTGCCACTGCCAGAAGGTCCCATAATGGCAACAAATTCGCCTTTTTCCATCTGAAAGTTGATATCATGCAAAGCGGTATAGGGGACTTTTCCCTCATAGACCTTTCCAAGATGTTTTGTCTCTAAAATTGACATCGTTATGATCCTCCTTGCTTTTCCTGTCTCCAGTATAGCGCAAAACCCAAACATGAAAAATCGAGAAAGATTACACAACCTTACAGTTCTGTAATCTTTCTCGTATTTTCTTTCACTACCTTTTTTCAAAGGATATCTGAAATTTGCTTCCAACACCCACAATAGAATCCACCTGTATCGAGTGCCCAAGATAATCCAAAATCTGCTTGACCATATAGAGCCCTAGGCCCGTGGACTCTCCACGCAAGCGGCCATTCTGTCCGGTGAAGAACAAATCAAAGATCCGCGGGATATCCTCTTGTTGAATGCCGCATCCCTCATCTTCCACACTCAACACAGTCGCTGTTTGGGTGGCGTATGCTCTCACTGTAATCGTTTTTCCAGAATCGCTGTATTTCAAAGCATTGGTCAAGAGCTGGTGCAGTACAAACCGCAGCCATTTGGAATCGCTGTACACCAACAGAGTTTCCTCAACATCCAGTTTGGGAAAAATCCCCCGCTCAATAAAACTGGACTTTAATTCATTGATGCTGTCCTTTGCAATTTGCCGTAAAGAAATGCGCTCCACATGGAAATCGTTTTGAATGGCATCCAGTTTATACATGTTCAGCACTTGATCCAGATCATATTGCATCTGCCCAGCTGACTGGTAAATTTTTTTATAGTCCAATTGATATTCATTCTTCTGCGCGATGAGTCGGATGACAGACAGCGGCGTTTTAAGCTGATGAACCCAACGATAAATCATCAGCTTATTTTGCTTTCTCTCGTCCTCCATGGCGCTTAGTCGAGCAAGATACCGGCGATAAAACTCCAACATCAATTTTTGGTATCTTCGCTCCTCCCACCCTTTTGGGGAATGAAGCAGAAAATCTTCCATCTCGGCTTTTTCACTGCAATATAGTTCGTACAGATTCCAGGTGACATAAAGACGGTAAAGAAGAAAACAGAACAACACAAACAGGGCAAGAAAACAATAGTACACCCACCCGAATTCCATAGTTTGTTCTACCATAACCAGATAGCATACCGGCAGTGCAACAGGAGCGGCAAGAAACAGCAAGATAATCCACAGATGATCTGCGAAAAAAAGCCGGAGATGCTTCCAAAGCCTCTTAGCGTTCATGGGTCACATCCCCAATCCGATACCCTACACCCCGGACTGATTTTAAAACCAGCTTGGAGCCAACCTGTTCCAACCTTCGACGAATCCTACTGATGGTCACATTGAGGGTATTTTCTTCCACAAAAGTCTCGTCATCCCAGATTTCGTTCAGCAGTTCCTCCCGGGATGCAACATCGGGATACTTTTCAAAAATAATCCGCAAAACGCCTGCCTCCGTTTTCGAAAGCTCAGCTTCTTTGCCATCACAAACCAGGGTTAATCGGTTTGGAGAAAAGGTGCAGTCCCCACAACGAAGTTCGCTCGAAGCAGATACAGCGTATTCCCCGTAAGTGCGGCGAAGAAGTGCCATAATCTTTGCCGTGATGACATCCAGCGAGAAGGGCTTTGTCACAAAATCATCCCCGCCATTCATCATGGCATACACCTGGTCAGAATCCGCATTGCGGGAGGAAAGAAAAATGATCGGACAGGGACTTTTGGCTCTCAACTTGCCGCACCAGTAAAATCCGTCATACGCCGGAAGATTGATGTCTAACAGCACCAAATGCGGTTGGGCTCTTTCAAATTCTTCCAATACATTGGAGAAATCCCTGCATGGTTGAACAGCAAATCCAAACTTAACCAAGTGAAGTGATACTAACTCTGCAATATCAGGGTCGTCCTCCACAATCATAATTTTATAATTCATTCGGCACCTCCAATCTACCAGATCCCTGCCCAAAGCTTTGCGGATCCGGGCTAGTGCATCCACGCTTTTTCACTTTTCCCAATGGCAGTCCTCAAAACCAATCATAGCAGAAATCCTATGTTTTCACAATGATTATTGACCGTCATCGATTCCCAAACGAGCTGGTGAAACTGAATCCCGGGAAACACCTGGAAATCCAAGGCGCTTTTTCGTCGCTTACATATACTTTTTCAAACCCCATTTATAGATTTGATTGATCTCCCTGGTGATGTCATCCAAGGTCAATGTGGTTTCATTTTTTAGGCTTTTTTGATAGAGACTGACAAAGCCTCCCGTTACACACTCCAGGAATATTAAAAAACCTTCCGTGTCTTTGATCTCTGTGGTCGAGAGATTTTCCATGACCCGGGCAATAAAAACCCGCTTTATCTTTTCACAGAATGCAACTGCGTTCTGATTGGCCAGAAGAAGCCGGTTCGTCTCCACGTTGTTCTCCACAAATCGTTGAAATTTCTGCAGCAGGGATAGTGGTTCGGTAAACTCTCGGTTTTGAATTGCCTTATCCAGATATTCGTTCATACCAGAGAGGAATTCATCTTCCAGCTCTTCCAAAACTGCAAACACATCTTGATAATGGGCATAAAAGGTATTTCTGCTCAGGTCGGCCCGTTGAACGATGTCCACCACCGTGATTTTTGAAATATCCTTTTCAGCCAACAACTCGATCATGGCTCTGCGAATCAATTTTTTGGAGCGGAGAGAACTTCTGTATTCCTTCATTTGGGATCCATCCTTCTTGAAAATCTTACAATTTCAGTACATATGCGCAATTTTGAGCAGTATACTCAAAATCGTACATTGTGAAATTCCATTCCCTCTATTATACTGAACACCAGAAGGGAAATCAACCCAAATAATGAAACAGGAGGTATATCTTCAATGAGTACAGACAGTTTGTTTGAGCCCATTCAGATCGGCAATGTAGAGCTGAAAAACCGAATTGCCACGTCGCCCATGAACATGGGTTATACCGGCCCCATGGGGTTTGCTTCTGAGCGGACCAACGCATGGTATGCCACCCGAGCCCGGGGTGGGTTCGGACTGATTATCACCGAGTGCATTGTGGCCAACCCCTATCCTTGGAGAGGCAGCGACAGCCTGAACCCCCTGCTGTGCGACGCCCAGGACAAATACCGGCACATCAGCCAGGTGGCCGATGTTGTCCATGCCTACAAGGGCGCCAAGATCTTTGCTCAGCTCTCTCCCGGTTGGGGCCGTCAGGGACATCCCCAGCCCGGCCATGAAAGCATTGCCTCCGGTGCACCTTCCGCTGTACCTATGGAAATGGATTTCCGTCACATCACTAAAGGATGGCTGCGTCAGGCAACACGTTTGGGCTTTGGCGGTATTATTGACAATTTTGGCGGATTGGAAACCATCCAGAAGATGTCGGACGAGGAGTACGACAAACTCCGTCCCTATATTCGTGAATTCATGGAGAAAAACGGCGGCGCACTCTACCATGTAGCCTATGGGGAAGCGCCAAGAGAACTGACCATCAAGGAGATCGAACAGATTGAAGATTTCATGGTGGAACAGGCCATTGCTCTGTACGGCCTGGGCTTCGACGGAATTGAACTCCACACACCCCACGGATATTTGCTGCATCAATTTCTTTCTCCTCTTTCCAATAAGCGGGAAGATCTGTATGGCGGAAATACGAAGAATCGCTGCCGCATTGTTACAAACATCATCGAGCGTATCCATCAGAAGGTCGGCCCCGATAAGGCACTGGGTGTGCGGATTTCCGGTAACGAGTACATAAAGGGCGGTCTGGATCACGAGGAAGCCTGCAAGGTGGTAAAACTGCTCAGCGAAGCCGGAGCTAATTTCATCAACGTTTCTCAGGGCAGCTACGAGGCTTTTGGCAAGGGCTTTGCCCCGGATGGAGAAAACGAGTTCACTCAGTGGGCACCGGGCTTCAAGAATGCGTCGGGAGGTCTGCCCATCATCACCCCGGACTTCATCACTCCTGAGGTGGCAGCAGAAGCCATCTCCAGCGGCAAAACCGACATCATCTCTCTGGGACGCCAGTCCATTGCCGATCCCTATTGGCCTGCAAAGGTGAAAGCTGGCAGAACCCAGGATATTGTAAAATGCTGCCGCTGCCAGCAGTGCTACATGAACTTGTTCGAGGGTAAGTGGGCCCGTTGCACTGTGAACCCCACAGCAGGCTTTGAAAAGTATTATCCCGAACTTTGGCAGGAAAACGGCCTGATGGACCAGAAGGCAAAGCGCTTTATGGAAAAGCGTGCAGACCTGCCCCAGATCTAAGGAAAGGAGCAACGAACTATGAATCACAATGTATGGGAAGACGGATTTTTCAAGATCGACCCCGAATGCCATATTATCGGAAACATGGAACCGGTGAACCATTTCCCCGGTGTCCAGATGTGGTGGAACGCCATTGACGGCATCATGCGGCCCACGATCCAAGGGGCGCCCAAGGAGTACATGAGCACCTTGGAGCCCTGGGAGCTGCAAAAGAGCACCGACCCGGAGAACATCCTTCGCGCCATGGATAAATATGGCGTGGATGTGGCCTGCATTTTGCCAGAATCCATGATGGATACCACCGGCTACTCCAGCCGCTGGTGCACCAACGGAGACGCCTGGAAAGCTGTTCAGACCCATCCGGACCGATTCATCCTCAACCCCAACATTTCTCCTATCAAGAAACGGGGGGTGCAAAACGCCATTTGGGAGATGGAATACTGGGTGGACAAGGGCGCTAAGATCTTCAAGTATTATTCTCCCGAGGATACCTATATCAACGACCCGGAATTGTGGCCCTTCTATAAACGGGCTGAAGAACTGGGCGTAGTGCTTTGCCTCCACGCCGGGTTTAGCTGGGTCCCCCCTGGGAAGAGCAAGTACTGCTATCCCACCCAGATCGACGACGTTGCCCGGGATTTCCCCAACCTGAAGATTGTGGCCTTCCACATGGGCTATCCCTTTACCGACGCCATGAATATGGTGGCCCTGGGGCATCCCAATGTTTACCTGTGCTTGAGTCTGCTGGTACCTTGGGCAATTTCCGCTCCTTATAAATTTGCCCATATTTTGGGAGAGGCCATCCGCTTTGTGGGACCGGATCGAATCATCTGGGGCACGGACAGTGCAGGATACGGTGCTCAGATCAGCGCGGCAGCTGTGGGACTGACTGATTTCCAAATTCCCGAAGAATTGCAGTGGAAGTACGGCTATCTGCCTCTGTCCGATGAGGACAAGCGAAAGATCTTCGGTGGAAACCTTGGCAAGCTGCTTGGCATTGATACCACTAAGCGCCGAGGCGGCCCCAACGCTGTCACTGATAGCCTGAACACCAACGCTCATAGAATCCAGCCCACCGCGAAAAAAGAAGAAAAGGAGGAAGAAGCGATGCCCGATAATCAGTATGACGTGGTAATTTCCACACCCATGGGAGACATGGACGGCAAAGTCACCTTGAACATTGAAGGCAACCAGTTATCCGGAACCATTTTCTTCATGAAAAATGAAAATCAGTTCTCCGGCGGTACCATCGACGAAACCGGCAAGATCTCTTTCCAAGGCGACCTGAAAACTCCCATCGAGAAAATGGATTACACCATCACCGGAACTTTGAGCGACGGAAAGGTGCATGCCCTGGCAAAAACAAAAATGGGTGACCTGGCAATCGAATCCAAATAAGAGTGTTATTTCAACAAAGAGGAAATACTATGTTTGATTATACCAATCAGGTAGTAGCCATCACCGGCGCCAGTTCAGGCCTTGGAAAACAAATGGCACACGGCTTTGCGGAACAAGGAGCCACCCTCTTTTTGATGGATATCAATGAGCGTGGTCTGACGGAAACTGTTTCCGAATTTAAACAGGAAGAGATCAACTGCATTGGTCACACCCTTGATGTAACGGATGCAGCAGCCATCGAAAAAACCGCGCAGAGAGCGAAAAATGAATTTGGCAAAGTGGATGTGTTGGTCAACTGCGCAGGGAAGGCCAAGGATGTGGGAGTGCTGGAAATGAGCACGGAAGATTGGAGAAGCACGATCGAGTGCGACTTGAGCAGTATCTTTTACATGACACGTTCCTTTGGCCAAATCATGAAAAACCGCGGATATGGCAGGATCATCAACATCTCCTCCATGTATGGCCTGGTCGGAAATATGCTCACCGGGACCATCGCTTACCATTCCGCAAAAGGTGGTGTGATCAATTTCACCCGTGCCGCAGCCGCCGAACTGGCAAAGTACAATATTACGGTAAATGCCATCTGCCCGGGATATTTTGAAACAGAAATGACCCGAAAAGTTTACTCCGAAATGCCCGCACAGGCACAACAGAATTTTGAAACCTACGTCAAAACCCATGCTCCTATGGCAAGAATCGGAAAAGAAGGAGAATAGAATGCTGCCGCTTGTTTTCTTGGAAGCAAAGAGGCCAGCTATGTCACAGGTGTCATTCTCCCTGTGGACGGCGGATACACCTGCGTATAGTTTCTGCTGACAGGATATGGTGAACTGATTCATCAAAGCGGGTGCCTATAATTCCAGAAGAACGCTCAAACAGGCCATGAGCACATTGAAAGGATGACATCCACAATCAGGAACAGGCGGGGCTCCATGCCCTGCCTGTTCTTTTTCTCTCTGCTTGTCGGGCTAGAATCCTGGCCAAAATTAACAGCAATGCCTTTGGTATTCCAATACCCTTCTCCATAAAAAAACACCCCTTTGTCAGTCAGCATAAAATCTGAACTGACAAAGGGGTGTGATTCGCCAATGGTTTTACCTTATTTTGACTTGGTCCTCAGTTTTTCTTTCCCTGAGGCTCTAGCCCTGTTCTCTCATGAATATACTGCTCCAACAACTCAGCTGTTTTATCAATGCCAAGCCGGGTACTGTTAATACAGATATCATAACCGCGGGAATCGCCCCACTTAATTTCTGAATGACGGTTATGATACTTCTTTCTGGACTTATCGTGCCGGGCGACTTTGGCCGCCGCTTCATCCAAGCTAATATCGTGCCGCTTGCTCACTCGCTGGATCCTGTCTTCCTTATCTCCCAGCACAAAGATGGAAACCAATCTTTCGTCACCCCGGAACAATTCATCCGCACAGCGTCCCACGATGACAAACGACTCCCCCGAAGCAGCCTTTTTACGAAGATATTCAAACTGCATCTCCGCAACGATTTCCTCAATGGAGTTGGTATATCCCTTTACGCTTCTGGAAAACAGCACATTTCTCTTCTGCTCGTCGTACTTTTCCAAATACTCGATGCGGACATTTTTTTCCTCAGCGATATCCTCCAAAATCCGGCGATCATAGTAGGTGATTCCAAAATACTCGGAGATCTTTTCACCCACATAGTGGCCTCCGCTTCCATATTCTCGACCAAGGGCGATTATCACTTGTTTTTTCATGGCTAGTATCCTTTCCTCCCACAATTAACAATACCGCACAAAAATAATTACCATGGAAATTGTAACCACAATGACAGTGGCGGGAACCGCTGTTTTGCAATAGGTTTTCCAATCAATGAAATAACCGTTACGAGAAGCTACCGAGGTGCCAACCACGTTGGCGGATGCGCCAATGGGAGTGGCGCTGCCGCCGATATCCGTACCCATGGCAAGGCCCCAAGCCAATGTAGAAAGGTCGACCCCTTGAGCCGCCGCCAGCGTCTTAATCACGGGAATCATAGTGGCCGCAAAGGGAATATTGTCCACAAAAGCGCTTGCGATGGCGGAAAGCCAGATGATAATTGCCACCATCAGCTTCAGGTTATTTCCGCTGATCTGGCCGATGAAACCAGCCAGCACCTCCAGGACTTGGGTTTGCTCCAAACCACCCACAACAATGAACAAGCCCACGAAGAACAGCAATGTCTTATAGTCCACCCCACGCAGAAGCTTCAGGGCGTCCTTCCAGAACACCGCCAATGTAATCGCAGCGATCACCACACCGATCAGGGCCACAGTCAACCCCGTAGCGGAATGAGTTGCCAACAAAACCACAGCCAGAGCAAAAATCAAACAGCTGAGAACAAAGTCCCGTTTGCTGCTAATCGCACTGGCCGGAGCGGGAATGGAGGCATAGTCCACACCTGCATTGCCTGCTGACGCCAACTCCTTGCGATACATAAAGAAGAAATAAAAGACCACGACAACCAGACCCACTGCTGCAATCAAACCAGTGTTCACCAGGAAATCTGTGAAAGAATATCCCAGTGAAGTGCCGATGATAATGTTGGGCGGATCCCCACACATTGTGGCCGAGCCTCCCAGATTGGCGCAGAAGATTTCCGACAGGATCATAGGAATGGGATTAAACTTCAGCAGCTTGGCCAATTCCACCGTGACCGCAGCCAAGAACAAGATGACTGTAATGCTGTCAATGAACATCGCCAACACGGACGACAGCAGCATGAATGTAATAAAAATCGGCACGGTCTTATAATTTACAAGTTTGACCAACGCCAAACACAGCCACCGAAAGAATCCAGCTTTCGCCATTCCCTCCACCATGATCATCATTCCCAGAATAAAGACAATGGTGGACCAGTTGATTCCCAAGGAAGACTCCGCCCCTTCTGAGGCAGCGTACCAGAAGTCCACTGTGAAAAAGCTGCTCAAGTTCAACGTCTTCCAGATAGCGTCGGTACTGCGCATTACAATACCGAACACCACCAGAATCATGACGCCACCACAGCCCAACGTAATATAGTGCCGTTCAATTTTTTCCATTACAACAAGTATAAACATGGCAATAAAAATCACCACGGCTAAAACCTGTGCGATTACCATTGTTCTCCCCCACCCGGACAAAAAAGTCCAAAAGTTTTTTGTTTTTCGCAATAATTTTATCCTATTCCTCACCTTTTTGCAAGGGAAATATGATTATATTTTTTTTTAGTTTTTCACCATTCCTCACTTTGGATTTTCTTTTGAACATAAGCTGTTCCATGCCGTAGTTTCGCCCCTCAAAACCGGGGTGTTTCTCTGGCTGGTTCCATGCAAAAACCAGCGCTCTTTGCTGGAGTAGGATGAAAAAACACCCTCCAGTCCTTGCACACATCCAAATCATCCGAGACTCGTCTCCACTTGAAAACACCTTGGCCCCGTGCTAGAATTTATAGCAAAGAGCCTATTGGGAGGAATACTAATATGGAAATGAAACGCATTGAACGCGTACTACAGGCCATGAAATCAAAAGGTCTGACGCAGATGATCCTCTGCGATCCCCAGAGCATCGACTATTTAACAGGGGTCTATATCGAACCCTTTGAGCGGTTGTTTGCGCTGTACCTGCGCACTGACGGCCAACACATCTTCTTTTTGAACAAACTCTTCACGGTACCCAAGACTCCCATTACAGAGGTCTGGTTCACAGACACCGATGATTTCATCGGCATGATGGCCCAGCACATCCAAGCCGGAGAGCCCTTAGGCATTGACAAGGAGTGGACGGCCCGCTTCCTGCTTCCCCTAATGGAACGGCTTCCGGACACCCCCTGCAAGCTGGCAAGCGACTGCGTGGACAACGTGCGCGCCTGCAAGGACCAGGCCGAACGGGAACTGATGCGGATGAATTCCCGTCTAAACGACGAAGTCATGACCCGTGCAGTGGCCTACATTCAGGAGGGTATGACGGAGCAGCAAGTGGCTGACTACCTGCTGGCTCAGTTCAAGGATCTGGGTTGTGAAGGGCCTTCCTTCTCCCCCATCGTGTCCTTTGGCGCCAACGCTGCCGATCCTCATCACACGCCGGATGACACCGTGCTGCAAGCTGGTGACTGTATCGTAGTGGATATCGGCGGGCGGAAGGAAGGGTACTGCTCTGACATGACCCGCACGTATTTTTGCAAGAAAGTCTCTGATAAGCATGCGGCCATCCATGACCTGGTGCGCCAGGCCAACGAAGCCGCTGAGGCTCTGGTGCGTCCCGGAGTACCCCTGTGTCAGCTGGACAAGGCTGCCCGGGACCTAATTGCCCAGGCTGGTTACGGCGAGTACTTCACCCACAGACTGGGGCATTTCATTGGCCGCACCGAGCACGAACAGGGCGACGTCAGCAGCGCCAACACCGCTCTGGCCCAGGAGGGCATGGTCTTCTCCATTGAGCCCGGCATCTATCTGCCCGGCGAGATGGGCGTCCGGGTGGAGGATTTGGTGTTGGTCACCGCTGACGGCTGCGAAGTGCTCAACCATGTGGACAAGCACTGCCAGGTAATCGGCTGAGCGTCCCACACATAACCAAAGTGAATTGGTTGTGCGCAAAAAGGCAGACTGAACAATCCGAAAAGGGTTGTCCAGCCTGCCTTTTTCAATGCCCTCTTTTACAAAGAGCTCACTTATCGCCTCTTCTTAGACGCACTTTATTTCAGCTCCACAATGGCGTACCCGTTGATTTCCGGGATGGTGACAGAGCCGTCCTTGACTTCCAGGGGAATATCCTCCGGAACCAGACGCGCCTGGGTAAACTTCCGGGGGATGTTCACCTTCACGGTCACATTCCGCAGAACCGTGCGTTCCTCAATGATGTCGATGGTAGCGCTCTTGCGCACGGGCACATAAGAGAGGATATGCAGGTTGGTACGGGCTTCCTCCGGTTGATCCAGGACGCTGACAGTCATGGTGGAAGGCCCATCATGGCGTACAAGACGCTCGCCCAACAGCATATCAATGGCGTTGGAGATCAGCTTCTTGCACCAGAAGGGAGCATTCTTCCGATACTGCTGGAAAATCGGGTGTCCAAAGAGAATCACGCCGCCCTTTTGCAGCACTGCCGGGTATGCTTCTCCCTTGGCAGAGGGAGTGTAACGGTGGGAGCAGAAAAAGTCCTTCTCCCGCTTGAAATAGGGCGCCCGGGCCGACAGAATGATCTCTGCACCGGCAGGCTCCAGGGCTTCTCCCTGCATATAGATGACATACTCGTTTTCCGGCTCAAGACCCTCCGCCAGCTTGCCCTCGGCAATGAGGAAATCCGGATAAACGTTCTGAGGTCCAGCAGACTTGGCACCAAAGCAAGAGGGATACTTCCCCTCCTGGTTCTGACCGCCCTTGGCACAGGCAATCACCTTGCCGCCCTTGGCCACAAAGTCCTCCAGCTTCTTCTGGAAGCCGCCGCAGACCACCAGATCATCCGGCAGGATCACCAGTTTATATGCGTCCATGGACATTCCCGGATCGATGACATCGAACTGAATGGCCAATTCTTCCAACATCTGCACAGCGCCCATGACGCTTTCAGGAATCTGGTGCTCGACCCGGGGGGATTCGGGAGTGACCACCGCCGCCTCAACCACCGGGGTAGAAGGCCGTGCCCAGGCTTCCCGTTCTGCAAACTGGCTGTACACCTTGCCAATCAGGCGATAGGTGGCAGGATTCAAAGTGCCGTTGGGCTCCAACTGATCGCCAATAGAGGAGGCAAAGCCAAAGCTCAGCATCCGGAAGCACTCAAACTCCAGAGCAGCCAGGTTTTTCAGGCTGTGAAAATCGCCCCACTCGGTGTGGAATTTGCCGGTCATACCCATACAGTCCTTGCCCAGCTTCCGGGCATAGCGGGCAGTCAGAGGGAAATGCAGATATCCCCAGGAACCGGAAGGCAGGCTTTCCAGCTCAAAATGGGTGTAGGAGTCCGCGCTGTCCTTGGTGCAGGGGCCAACGTGACCAGCATTGTAGAAGATCGTGCAGTTCTGGTTGTACTGGCGGACCAATTCCGTCATGTTCTTTTTGAACCGGTCCAGAACCATCTTGGCAAAATCCCTCACCGCTTCATCATCGGATGCGTCAATGCCCAATTTCTTCATTTCAGCCCGGCAGGCTGCGCACCAGCAGGGACGGATTCCCACAATGTCAAAAAACAGGCCGTCCAGCTCGTCACCTAACAGCTCGCAAACCTCGATGGTCTGAGCTTTCAAGAAATCCCAATACCCGGTGTTGACGCACAAGGATTGATAAAATCCGGGCTCGGTAAAGGGGCCGCCCTCATGGGAACCGTCCTTTTTCCGAATCAGCCATTCCGGATGGGTGGTGGCACTGTGGTAATCCCACTGAACTGTGATATAGACCGGCGCATTGATGCCCACCTTATGCAAGGCGCGCACCTGATCCACCAGGAGGTTCTTGTACTCCAGGTGGGGATGGACCAGCTCTGGGAACTTTTTAGACGGGTAATAAAGCCAGCCGTGATGCCCTCTGGCGAAAACGGTCATGGAGCTGATACTGGCTTCCTTGGCTGTTTTTGCAAAGGCTTCCGGATCAAAGGTCGAACCAATGCCCGGAATATTTTCTGAGGTGTGAAAATCAAGATGGATCTGGCGAGGAGATAACTGTTTCATCTTTGGTCATTTCCTTTCTGTGTCGTGGGGAGAATCCCCCTTGAAATTGCGCATTGAACTGCTTTATGTAAGCTGAGGGATCACCTCGGCAAGAGCTAACAAATTGCTGGTTTCGGACCAACAGCTTCCGCGGAACACACCGCCGATACAGCGGTCCGTCTCCCAGTCGGACATATTCACCCGTTCGCAGATAAATCCCTGGGGCAGGCGATGGGCTTCCAACTGGTCCGGACTGCCCTGTTCCCTCTCTTCCGGCGACAAATCCCAATCGTAGATGGGCGCCTCGTTGGTAGACATATACTGGCTAATTGTCAAGGCAATGTCCTTTACCAACTCAAGATACAACTGATCTTTGGTCCACTGCCACAGCTTCAACAGGCTGTCCCCGGAAAGGGTACAGATACCGGGCGCGGAGTGCTTATTCTGCAGGTTTGCAAAAACACTGCCCACGGTTTTCTTTTGATGACGTCCAAACTCGCTTTCCGGCGGGAAACAATAATTGTAGCTGACAACCCAGCTGCTGCAATAATGGGCGCATTCTTGGGCGTATGTCAGCCATTTTGGATTGCCCGTAACTTCGTACAATACCACAAAACTCTCCAGCAAGCCAAAGCCGCTTTCGCTATCCACACACTGCAGGATCTCCCCAGGACCGCCCGTGGTATACCCCCTGCACAGATGCTCCTGGTAATAGGCTTGGGCGCTTTCCTCGGCAACCTTCAGATATTCTGGCTCTCCAAAGAATTGATAAGCCCGCGCAAGACCAGCGGGAGCAATTCCGGCGCTGGTGGACCCACCCACACAGATCTCCCCTGTATGGACATCCACAAACTGACCGAACTGGCCATACCTTTTCCAAAGCTTCACAAAACCATCCGCTGTTTTTCTGGCCCCTTGCTGAAACTTCTCTGGGATCTCCACGGATCTTTCCCGCATCAATGTAAAATGCTTGAAAAGAAAATACAAAATATCTGCAGACTTGCGGATCAAATGCCAATGGTCCGCTCCGGGTCTCTCGAAAGCATCCCCGTAAGGATTCCCCTCTGCATCCACCACCCCGTGGAAAAACCCGCTTTCACACTGGGTGGAGAAGAGAAAAGAAAGCGTCCGGATTTCCCGGTCCCACTCCTGTTTTCCCCCCAACTTCATGAGGGCGTATCCGCTCATAGCGCCGCCCGTCCAACCGGGCTGCCAAACCTGAAAGCGGGATTTGTCAGTTCCCACCATGTACACGCCCAGGGATTCTAACCAATTCATGGCGTTGAATTTTTCCCTCTGGATTTCAAACTGCTTGTCAAAAGACAGCACCTCAGGACGCTGGGAATCCATCTCCATGATTTTGCGGTTCTCAAAAAACACCCGGTAGAATTCGGCTAAATTGTCGCAGGGGAACTCCAGCACTTTGCAGGGAATATCGGCAGGGAGGTCCTCCCACGGCTCAGGATTATCCAGCATGTGTGACCACCGATAGATTTTTTCCCGTTTGGCTGGCCATGTGAGACGGATGCATCCACCTTCGTATGCAAGACCGATATTTCTTCCTTGGAGCTGCTGGACTGTAAACACCAAAACACCCCTCTTTTGCGAGGGGGAGAAAACACCCACACAAGGTGTTGCCGCATCGCCGGTCGTGACCTCTATTTTGCCGCTTCCATCCGGCTCTAACCGTGGGACATCGGTAATGGTAACCGGCATGTCGACTTTGGCATCCTCTAAGGTAAACATGGGAGGATACTCATAGGCACGCACTTCAAACTGATTTCCCCCATAGCAACAGGCAGGAATAAAAACATAGGAATCTCTGCCTTTTGGCGTTTCAATACATTTTATTGCCACTGCAATCACCTTTTTATGATAATTTAAGTCAGGTATACGAGCACCATTATACATGATTTCATATAATTTGCAATAAACTATCGCACAAAACACACTTTTTTTGCCACCCTGTTTTTTGAGCTTTGTCACAGGTTTCACACCTTTTCCCACTCAACTCAGTCTAAGTGTGGTATGGCAGGCCCTCTAGAGCACTATTTAGTTCAAGCATATTAGAAGGTTCCGTAAAAGGAAAGCCACCCGAGAAATCACGATGTTCCCGGGTGGCTTTCTTTTCCTTTTTTGCTTGATTTCTGTCGGAAACAGCAACCAAATAAAACCGGCTATGACTTTTGCCTCTGTATACTCAGAACATGGTTGTCCATGCTACTTCGTCAAGGAAACCCCATATACCTGTTTGATATAAGTTGACTCATGGCACAAATGTCTCCCATACGGATTGATACTCCTCTGGGTGCACAATAAATTTAAGTAGCCACGGATCTTCTTCAAATTTGGTATATATAGGTGATCTATCATCCATTTTCAATTGGGCATAGTTTTCCGGAGGTTTCCGCACAAGCTCACAATTCCCATAGCTTGGATTTTTTCTAAAAACTAAATTCCCATTCTCCCAAACTGGGAAGAAAGCCAAGCCACCATGGGCGCGAACTCCATCATACACAAAACCATATTCCCGGACACACCATGCGCCAAAGGCCAGAGGTTGGGAGCTATCTGCGCTAATAGTGCAATGTGCCCATCCCGGCGGAACCAGAACCCGCTCTCCTGGTCCTGCTTCGATCGCAAAGCAACGTCCCGGGATATCTTTGTCAAACTCTTGGGCATAAATGATTGCTTTTCCGCTCCAGATTTCATAAAGCTCAGGAGTGGAGGTCCCAGAAAGAGGAGAAATAGCATGCACATGACCTTGGCTGCGGATGGGTTCTTCCCCCAATTTTCCAGAGGTAAACACAACGGCGCCAAAGAGCAAATGAAGATGTTCTAACAATTCCTTATCTTTTTTCTTGCCCACATCCATTGCAATGGCATATACAATATCCGGACCTTGGCATGACGGATTTAGCAAACTAGCCCGAATATTATCCAGATGCCGATGCTCAGGAACGGGGCCAAAACAATCTGTGCCATAAAAAAAGCCAAGGGGCTTAAATTGAGGAATTACCGATAAACCAGGATTAAACATGGCTAGACCTCCAATGATCAAATTGCTCAATGGTATAAGAAGGAATAGAACTGGTCTGACTTGCAATATATGCTCCCAGTTCATTCCCCATTTTACACGCCTCTTCCAGTGAGCGACCTCGTTCTAAACCAGTTAAAAAACCAGCACAGAATCCATCCCCAGCACCTACTGGATCCTTCACTTGAATAGAAACTGCAGGAACAATTCCAAAACTTGATCCCTCCATATAAGCGGCTCCCTTGCTCCCCAACGTAACCACCAATCGTTTAAGCTCAAAATGGCTTAAAACATTCTGCATCTTCATTTCCAAAGAGCTGCCCTGTAACATAAAAAGCTCGCAAATGATGCTCAGTTCCTCTTCGTTCAGCTTTGCATGGTCACAACTTCGCAAGCAAAAATCTACCGTTTCCATGGTATAAAAAGGTGGACGCAAATTCACATCACACATCACACGGGAAAAAGTCCCGGTCTTAATCATTTGCTTTAAGGTTTCCCGGCTTTCTTTGCTGCGTAGGGCTAAGGTCCCGTAATATAAGCACGAATACTCATTGAGTATCTCCCAATTATCCGGAAGCACTGTAATGTGATCCCAGGACACATCCTCTGGAATCTCGTAGTTGGGTTCTCCATCTTTACCGAATCTCACTTGAATGAGGCAGGTATCCCGTTCATTACGGCTCACCATTCGGGCGTCCACGCCCAGTGTTTTGAGGTTTTTCAAAGCCTCGTCCCCTAGGGCATCTTTTCCCAACGCAGAACAAACACCCGATGTCACACCAAGTTTTGCACAATGGGCCGCCACATTTAAGGGTGCCCCACCCAAATGTTCAGGTTTACCGCTCCCTCCTTGAGCCGTTATATCATCCCAAACAACTTCGCCAAACATTAAAATACTCATTTTCCTCTCCTTTCACAGCTGGAGATTCAACTGGCAGCATGTTAGTCCTTCGGGGAGTTTCGAGGAATATACAGGACTTTTGGTGGTGTAACAGGTGATATAATAATCTTCCACATACAACTCTGTCAGTGTTTTCCCAATAAGCAATTTAGCCTTTCCTCGGTTTTCTGGGAGGGTTTCCCGGACAATCACTTCCTCTACCGTCCCATCACCCCTCTTATATTGAAATACCCCATTTTCCAACCGGCATATCTGCAAACTTTCTCCTTCCTGCAGGGGAAGCTCCCATGTATCCCCTGGCATGAGATTCCCTGTCAAAACACAATTACTTTCCAATTGGGACAAGGGAATTCCAAACAAACTGTCATTTGCTTTCCACCATTTCAGACAAAGAATATCCTCTTCAAATTCCACCAATTTCAAAGGAGCCAAAGCAGTGTAAGACCGTCCTTGCCCATTTTCACTCCTTTCTATTTGATGGAAATTCACCAGCAGCTCTTTTCCATGCTGGACAAACCTAGGAAAGTATCCATGCACATGACTGCGATTGCTAAACAACGCAAAATTCTTTTTCATAGGATAGAATGGTCCCTCCGGAAAGTCAGACACAAATACCCCTACACCATCTGGATTTCCATAGCATCCTACCAGCAGATAGTATTTCCCATTATGATAGCAAGCAGCGCCTGCTTCCACTTCCTTCTCTTGAGCAAAAGATCCTAAATGAATTTCTGGAGGCTCCAAGGCTTTCCATTCAACACCATCCTCGCTTTCTCCAAACCCTACACCTGGACCATCTTTTGGGGCTGCAGTCCAGTAACCCCAATACGTCCCATCCGGCTTTTGCAGCGGAAAAATGCAATCCCAGCGGGCACCTTCCTCCAAGTATTCCCGATACCACTTTGTATCTGGCAAAAACGCAGCTTGGTCACCATATTTTTCCCAATGAAGCAAATCAGAGCTATGGGCAAAAAAGATGGTCTGCTTTAAACCTTTCTCGTCTTTTCTCCACTCGGAATAATTACAAAGAAAATTACCGGTCTTTTCAAAATCCGTGGCCTTCCAAACGGACCCTGTACCTAAATAGAAATTCATTTTGTCAGAAGCTGCAATCACCTTTCCTTGATCCACAAAATGAACACCATCTTTAGAGATTGCGCACCCCACCCCTTCTCCTGGGCTAGACTCCGTTATTAAATAGTACAAATAGAAGGTTCCGTCATGATAATACATCCACGTGTCCCAAGTTGCAGAAAATTTTTTGGTTTGAAAAATCATACTTCTTCATCCTCCCACTACTTTTTGTAAGATAGAACAAAGCCCACAGTACTTCTGTAGGCTCTGTCCCTCTTGGGAAAATCTGCTTCTTATTTTTCACTCATGAAAGCATTGACGTCCTCAGTCACCAACTCGTTACCAGCTTGGTTAAAGGCATCTAAAAATGCTTGCCAATTTTCATCAATGTCCAGTTCTCCCGTAATGAACTTGGTGAAATATTCATCCCGAATGGTGTTCATATCGCCAACGAATTTCACGTAGTTGTCAGAGGTAAAGCCCTGGACCAAAGGCGTAACTGCAATGCTCTTGTTGTATTCGAACAGTTCCTGCTGCCGCTCAGCATCGATAGCATTTTCGTAGAACACATCGGAACAAATGTCACTGAACCACTGGAATTTATTCAACGGATCCGTTAACATGTTTTCAGTCTCTTTTGCGATTTCCTCTTCATTCAACTGAATTTTTCCGCTATCATCTTTGGTGAAGTGGACACCCTCAATGCCATAAGAGAGGAAGTCTTTTCCTTCTTCACTCCACATCCAATCCCACATTGCCATTACTTTCTCGGGTGCTTCACACTTGCTGTTAATGCACATCCACACGTCGGCACAAGGATCGTTGGTGGGACGGTATTCGAAGTCGCCACTGGGGGGATTTGCGGCAATCACTTCCGCACCCGGAATATTCTCCGTTGTCTGCCCAAAAATACGGTCATAGTAGTATCCAGAATTGCACTGTGCACGCACACTAGCAGCTCTGCCAGACGCCAACGAGCCCACGATAGTTTCATAATCCGCATTCAACATGAACTCGGGATCCATAATACCGGCCTCATACAGCTTGTTCATGTACTTCAGGCCTTCTTTGGTGGAATCCAACACCTCAATGGCAACATACTTTCCGTCCACCAGATCCCACATATTTCCATAGCCCCAGCCATTAAACTGCTTCAGGAAGGTAAAGCCCATACCGCTGAGCGATTCCGAAATACCGATCATATCCGGTTCATTATCCACAATGGTCTTCATTGCTTCGTAATACTCGTCCAAAGTGGTGGGAACTTCCAGATTGTACTTATCCAAAAGGTCCTTGCGATAATACATCACTTCGCAATCATTGACCCACTCACGAGGAATGGCATAGTACTTATCCTGCCACACAGCATACGGTTTTGCCTCGGGAGAATTCACATACTCGTTCAAGACTGGATAATTTTCCAAACTTTCTGTCATGTCGTAGAGATAACCTGCAGAAATCAAATTATCCGTCAAAGCAATGTCGTTGCGGATTTGAATGACATCGGCCAAATTTCCGCTTGCCATGCCCAAATTGACGTGATTGGCCCACTCACCAATGGGAAGAATGGTAAACTCTAAATCCACACCAAACTTCTCATTGACATAGTCCAAAATTCTTCCTTCCGGGGGATTCATCACATCGGTCCAATAGGCGGTGATATGCGTCCTTTCCCCAGTGTCTCCAGTTTCTGCCTCTTCGGTTTCCGAAGTCTGAGACTCTTCCTTTGCCGGCTGAGAAGTCTGGCTACTTTCAGAAACCCCTTGAGAGGATTCGCCACTTTCGCCGGAGCAGCCTGCAAAGGCAGACAAAATCATCGACAGGCAAAGTACAATTGCAAGAACTTTTTTCACGGTTTTCACTCCTTACCAAAATAATTCAAAAAATATTTTTCAGGTATCCAGAAGAAAGCTTTTTGTCTTACACCTCCCCTTTTCATTTCAAATCATCACTCTTTCACGGAACCCACCATAATCCCCTTTGTAAAGTATTTTTGCAAAAACGGATACAAAAAGGCGATGGGAGCAAAGGCAATTACAACGCCAGCCATGCGAGCAGTTTCTAAGACAACCTTATCGACCCTCAAGCTCATATCCAACATCGAATTGCCTCCCGGCTTAATCAAACGATACAACAACACCTGCAAGGGTTGCTTTGACGTATCCTGAATATAAATCAAGCCATTGAAAAATTCGTTCCACCTATCCACCGCATAAAACAAACCGATAGCCACAATGATCGTCCTAGAAAGCGGTAGCACAATTCGGAAAAGAATTCCCACATCTGTGCAGCCTTCTATCCTTGCGGCTTCCTCCAAACTCTTGGGGAAATCCATAAAAAATGTCCGCATGATAATCAGATAAAAAGTGTTTATCAAATTGGGAATCATACAGGACCAGAGTGTGTCAAGCATATGCATCTGATTCACAACCAGATAGGTAGGGATCATTCCTCCATTAAAAACCATTGTGAACACAATCAACCCTGTGATCACCTTAATCCCTTTCAGTTCTGTTTTGGAAACCACATAAGCTGCAATACTTGTAACGGTTAAGCTCAATGTCGTTCCCACCACTGTAATTATGATGGTGGACAGAAACGACTGGATAAAATCGCTCTCTGTAAAAACGAATTCGTAAGCTTCCCAAGTCACTTCTTTAGGCCACAAAAGTACCGCCTGTCTGGATGCCAGTAGATACTCGTCATAGGGCATAATCGAAACCACAAAGATATACCAGAACGGATACAAAATGGTCAGTGAAAGAAGGAGCAGCACACCATAAAGAACCACTTTCGGTAAAATACGCTTTAGTTTAGTCATCTCACTTCCCCCTTGCATTACAGCAATCCGGCAAATCCACAATGTTTTGCAATTCGGTCAAAAACAATCACCACTGCAAAATTAATTACGGATTTGAACAATCCAACTGCTGTGGAATAACTGAACTGGGCAGAAAGCAATCCTTGCCGGTACACATAGGTGTCAAAAATATCCGCAACTTCATACACAGCCGGATTATACATGGCCAAAACTTGCGCAAATCCCGCATTGAGCACATTGCTCATGGAAAGCAACAGCATGGTTACAATGGTCGGCATAATACACGGCAAAGTGATGTAACGAATTTCAGCCCACTTTCCCGCACCGTCTATTCGAGCCGCTTCATAAAGCTCATCGTTAATCCCTGCAATAGCAGCCAGATAAATAATGGTGCCCCAGCCAGCATTTTTCCAAATCTCCGTGACAACCAACAGCCCACGGAAGGTTTCCTTTTCCGCCAACAAAATGACTGGCTCTTGCCCAAACATGCGGAACAGTTGGGGAATCATTCCGCCATCGAGCGAAGTCAATGAGTAAACAATGCTGTACACCACGATCCAAGAAATAAAATAGGGAAAATATAGGATTGTTTGTACTGTTTTTTTGAAATATTTGTGCTTTACTTCATTGAGCATCAGCGATAAGATAATGGGCATGGGAAAATAGAAAATCAGTTTATAGAGGCTGATCAGAATGGTGTTGCGAAATAATCGATAGAAATCGCTGGAACTGAACAACCGCTGAAAGTGCTCCAAACCCACCCAATCACTTCCGCCGATGCCAAATGCCGGCATATAATCCTGAAAGGCAATGAGAATGCCGCCCATTGGCATATAGCAGAAAATAAAGTAAAAAACCAGTGCTGGCAATAAAAGCAAATACAGATATTTATTTCTGGCAATGTAACCCAGCGCCTTTTTAAAACGAGCTGGTGGCTTTTGCGTAGCAAGCCCTTTTCCCACATCCATTTTTCATGCCTCCTCAAATGGTTTCTCAAATTTCTGGCCGCACGCTTGCTTTAATGACAGTAATAGACGAACCTTCGCTGGCACCGTAAGGACGGAGAGTAAACTCCCCTGCTGAAGCAGGAATGATGAAGGTTTCTGCATAATGCACCACCAGCGGAGGGAACTTCCCACACGGACTTTCGATGATAGCCTCTTGACCGTCTACTAAGTTGAGCACTTGCACAGTCCCCTCTGTGGACTGAACACAGCATCCCGACACGGTAATCCTTCTGGCCTCAATAAATTCCAACTCATGCAGGCCTGTATGTTCTTCTTTCCATCCTTCTCCTTGAGATACGATCAAATCTTGATGGAGCAAATTCTCTTTTACCCACTCGGTATCTCGATTCCATTGGATATTATCCAACGCTCGTTCGATATGGATAGGACGGGGACGACCATCCCATCCAACTCTCCCCCAGTCCCACATTTTAAAGGTAAAGATATACGGTGTTGCGCTGATCTCTAAAACCATAGTCCCCATTCCAGAACAATGGACCGTTCCGGCTGGGATCAGAACATGATCATGCTTCTTCACCGGAAACTGATTGACAAAGTTTTGGGCATCAAAGGTGCCTTCCTCTTGGGATTTGCGCAATGCTGCTTCCAGCGCTTCTTTTGTTACTCCTGGCTTTAAACCTAAATAAACACTGCTCTCTTCCCTTTCAGTTTCCAAGATGTAATAACTTTCGTCTTGGGTATAGGGGATTCCGAACTCCCGCGCAATATAAGAAGGTGTCGGATGAACTTGAAGAGACAGATTTTGTCCATGGATGGTATCTAGCAGGTCAAACCGAATGGGGAATTCCGCACCAAACCGCCGAAACACATCCTCTCCCAACAAGTCCTGGGGTTCCATGAGCACAAGGTCCATGGCCGGGAATTCTAACAGAGTGCCATCAATATGGAAAAGGATACTGTTTTCCTCCGGGACCCCATCAAAGCCCCAAGCATATTTTTCACAGTTAGGGTCCAAGCCGAAAACTTGTTTCATCCATTGACCACCCCACACTTCCGGGGCAAAGTAAGGAACCAACCGGAAAGGTCTGGACGCCGTTTGATGAATAGCTGACCGGAAAGCTTCCCCTGTGCACATGGCGGGATCACTCTCTTTGGAAGATGCCACCATAACGTTCACTTTGGGAATCAATTTCACCTTTAACCGATCTGCCACCCGCCATTCCGAAAAATAACCCCGTTTAAACTTAACAAGGTATTCTTCATTCTCATTATTTCCATGGAAGTTTCCCATCCCCGCCGTATAGCGATTTTCGATCTCCCTTCTTGGAAGGTCAAAATAAATGATTGCATCTCCTTCTGTCACCAAAGACGCCCCAGTACCATATACCAAAATCATTTCTTCATCACAGGAACAAACCTGTGCTCTCATGCTTTCCAAACGGGAGTTATCAAAAAACTCTTCCAAAGTTTGCTGAGGATTCATTCTTCCAAACACACGATCCTCAGTAAGTTGGTCCGAAAGCTGTTCAGCTAAAACCTCGCTCTCTTTGACAGCCTCTTCCGCATTGAAGAAAGCTGAGAATCCCAACAACTCCATCGCACTTCGTATTTTGTCCACATAACACCCGGGATATAATTCCGCAACAACCACAAAGCGCTTTTTGCTTCCTCGCAAATTGTTAAGATAAATGCGTAAGCCGTCGTAGCCTACCCAAGCTTGACCCTCAAAATGATCAATTACAATCTGTGGATAAAGTTCATAGACGCCTTTGGCGCAAGCATTAACCCGAAACATTTCAGGGTTTGTTCTTCGATTTGTCTTCTTTTCGAATCCTCCCACCGTTTCAGCCATAGTCCTCCTCCAATTTTATGTAATTACATTTATCCTGTATTTCGGGAAAATCATAGCATATGTAATTACATATGTCAATGGAGTTTTCAAAAAATTTCAAAAAAAAGACTCGGATTTTGACATCCGAGTCTATAAATAATACGCAATTAAATGGATCAACGGTAAATCTCAATTTGAAATTTATTTTTATCCCATGGATATATACTCTCAGAGTATTCCACCACACGATGGTCCTCCAAGCGGCTAACCGTTGAAATAAAGAAAACAGGAGAGTTTTCCTTAATTTGCAAATACCGTGATACATATCGGTCCGAAAACTGTATTTCAATTTCACGGATAGCCTGTCTAATCACCAGACTATTCTCATCTAAAATCTGGTACAGTGAACGATCTTCATAATTATAGTCAAACATATTGGGAAATAACTTTTGGGGAATATATACAGTTGTGTATAGAACAGGGCGTTCATCCATGGAAGGTATCAAAAAGCGCAGTCGCTTCAGGCAAAACAAGCTTTCTCCTACCTTGACCTGCAATTTTTGAGACAGGAAATCATCAGCTCGAATCTGGGAAGTCTCTATCACAACTGTTTTTACAGAATAGTTCTTTTTCCCCATTTCCGCCTGATAGCTTTCAATAAACTTCGTATACTCCTGCAGGATCTTAGGCTTTGTAACAAATGTTCCAGTCCCCTTTACACGCCGTAAGTATCCATCCACCACCAAATCATTTAGGGCACGACGGATTGTGGGACGACTGACATGAAACATTTCCGCAAGCTGAAACTCTGTTGGGATCATATCCCCTTCTTTCAGCTCTCCAGATTTAATTCTATCTTTTAAAGTATCCCTGACCTTTTCATATAACGCCATACAAGGCACCACCTTTTCACACCTATTGTAACACTAGCAGCAGCAAATGTAAATACATACTTCCAAATTTTAACTTGTATGTAACTAAAAAGGAATCATGAAATCAAGTGTCCGTCTCTCTCAGAGAGCACACCCTTTATTTAATTGGTAGTTTGGCTCTATTCAAATGGCATCTACACTAAGACGTTTTTATATGGAACCAGGAACCAAACTTTTGCGGCGGACATATACTGTAGCAGTCCCCTGGAAAGGAGGGAAAACAAATGGACACCAATCTTCCCATGATTGAGGATCAAACCTGCCCGGCTGTAGGGTATCAGTCCGCCTCTGTTTGCGTGCCGGTAACGGTCACTCCCTATGCCAAAACCGGCACAACTATGACCAAATGTTGCGGCACCCCTGTGGTGATGCCCGGCAAAGTCACCTGCGAAGGCGAACGGAATGGAGCCTGTGTGTTTACGATCTCTCAGGATATCTGTGTGGCTGTTCCCGTTGAATTCGGTGCTACCGCAACAGTTGGAGATGCATTCGTCAATTGCAACTCTGTTTCCTCTGATGACATCTGCACGGACTGCGACATGCCTAAGCCCGTAGAGTAACCCCCCTTAAAGTCATCCCAACTGAATCCCCGGAGCTTTCCGGTTCTGGGGATTCCCTCCATACACGCCGCAAAACAGAAAGGACGCACTACAGCATCAGTTTCTGCAGCGCGTCATCGCTCTTAGCTCCCCTAACTTTTTTCACATGAGTCTGATTTGTGGTTGAATAAACACCTAAGTTCCCAAAATCAGAAAAGGCTGTTGCATGATGCAACAGCCTTTTCTTTCATTAAGAACCTTCACAGATTACTTGACTACCACGTTCTCACAGAACTTCATCAGGATGCTGGCCATCTGGCCACGGGTGGTGCTGTCCTTGGGATCCAAATACAATACGCCGCCCTCATCGTTACCGTTGATGAGGCCGTTTGCGTTGGCCCAGGAGAAAGCAGTCTCTGCCCAGCTGCTGACCTGATCGCCATCGGGATACTTGCTCAAGTCTGCGGAACTCTCCTGATCGTACTTCTTATACCCGGCATAGCTGTAAAGCATCTGAGCAAACTGCTCACGAGTCAGGTTATCCTTAACTCCGAAGGTACCGTCAGGATTTCCGGCAACCACGCCATTTTCCACTGCCCAGGTGACTGCATTGGCGTACCAATCGCCCTCTTTGAGGTCGGAGAACTTATCAGTGATCTTCTCCACCGCGGGCTGGCCCTCCAGATTGTAGAGCACCTGCACCATCATGACGCGCTTCACTTCTCCATTGGGCTCAAACAGATTGTCGCCAACACCTGCCATCAAACCGTGGAAGTAGGCGTACCGCACAGCCTCATAGTACCAAGCGGTCTTTTCCACATCGGTGAAGGGCAGAGGATTGATCGTCTCGTCCAGCACTTTCGCAATCAAGCTGTGGCCATAGGCGTTGGGATGGAAATCCAGGTTGATCTTGGTCACCTCAGTGACAGAGGCATTGCAAGGGGACTCCTCAGCTGCCTGGAAAGCAGTGTACACATCCACCACAGTGTATTTCAGCTCCAGAGAGCTGTAAGTAATCACACTGTTGAGCGCAGCCACGCCGCTTTCAAAAGCCTCGGCAACTGCCTTCAGGGATGCGCCCAACAGGGGATTATCCGCCTGATCCGCTGCCAAGTAGCTATAAGGATTGTACTGGCTGGTCACATACACAGCCACATCGGGATTTGCGGTCTTGATAGCGCCCACAATTTTCACCAAGTTCTGGGTGAACTTGGTCAAAGAAGCAGTGACTTCATCGGACTCGGCAAACTCGGGCAGAACGCCAATGGCAAAGGCCAGCAGAGCGGAATCACCATTGAGAAGCTTTTCCTGCAGTTCAGCCTTTTCCAGCTGCTCTTCTTCCTCTTTATCAGCATTGTACTTGCCCAGCAGGAAATTGTACAGGCCATCCAGCAGGTCGTTGCCGCCCACAGTGAGGGTAATCACATCGGCAGCAGCTACTTTGGCCATAACTTCCGGATCTGCCAGCTTCGTCAGCAGAGTGGCGGAAGTAATACCCTCTTCTGCCAGATTCTCCAGCGCGTAGGCATTGCTCTCTGCCAGTAATTCGGGGAACGCCTTCTCGCCTTCCTGCAAACCATAACCTGAGGGGATGCTGTCACCCAAAGCCACATAGTTCTTGGGAGCCTCCACCTCTTCCGCACTGGCGGACAGGGGAATCATGCACAACACCATGCACAGGCACAGCAGTGTTGCCAGAATTCTCTTCTTCATGTAGATCTCTTCCTCCTTTGTTTTTGAGGGCATTCTCGCTGAGACGGTCCTTTCTAAAGCACGGGCTTTCTAAAATGAGGTCTCGCAGCGCGCCCTGCATATTCTCGCCAGAACAGCATTTGGATGCGCATATTCCGGCTGCACATTATTATATCATATATTTTCTCGTTTTCCATCTCTTTTTTCGGTCGAATCCTATATATTTTTGCGATAATCCAACACCAATACTGTATGTGTTTATTTACAATCAAAATATACCGCAAGGACTATAAGGCGCCTCAAATAACCCACAACAAAAGAGTATACAACCACTCGAGAAACGAAAGATTCCTTGCAGATTCTTCGGCATTGGAAAAAAACATCAACAATCTCTCTTGCCGCCTTGACAAAGGACAAGCCTTGCTCCACAATATAGCCAAATAGCCATCCCGTATTGCGAAGATCTCGTGCAAGATAGGGGTATTTCTGCACTCCCATGCCGGATTTCCGCTTTCAAGACCGGTACTGCTTTGCCGGTCCCTCTCCCAGATCACTTACATAAAAGGAAGGAATCACACCATGAAAACACCCAAGGAACGCGCCAGAGAGCTGGTCTCTCAAATGACACTGGCGGAAAAATGCGCTCAAATGAAGTTCGACGCTCCTGCCATTGAACGGCTGGGAGTTCCTGAATACAACTGGTGGAACGAGGCACTCCACGGCGTGGCCAGAGCCGGAGCCGCTACGGTATTCCCCCAGGCCATTGCCATGGCTGCCAGCTTTGACACCTCGCTGATGCACCAGGTGGCTGTAGCGATTTCCGATGAAATGCGGGCCAAGTACAACGAATACAAGGAATTTGGCGGGACACAGATCTATCAGGGGCTTACCGCCTGGTCCCCCAACATCAATATCTTTCGGGATCCCCGCTGGGGACGTGGTCACGAAACTTACGGCGAAGATCCCTATTTGACCGGAGAAATGGGCGTGGCCTTTGTCAAAGGTCTGCAAGGGGACGACCCTGTCTATCGCAAAGTGGATGCAACTTTGAAACACTACGCCGTACACAGTGGTCCGGAGGCTCTGCGTCACAGCTTTGACGCAAAAGTCGGGCAAAAGGATCTGTACGAAACCTATCTGTGGGCATTTCAATACTGCATCGACCATGCGGACCCCTCCGCTGTAATGGGAGCCTACAACCGAGTAAACGGAGAGCCTGCCTGTGCCAGTGAAACTCTGCTGCAAAAGATCCTCTTTGGAGAATTCCAATTCCAGGGGTATGTGGTATCCGACTGCGGCGCCATCTGCGACATCAACCGGAATCACCAGGTAACCGCCAACGAGGCAGAAAGCTGCGCTTTGGCAGTGAACAATGGGTGCATCCTCAACTGCGGAAACGCCTACAAATGGCTGAAAACCGCTGTTCTCCTGGGAATGATCTCGGAGGAAACCATCACCGCCAGCGTGGAAAAACTGTTTGAAGCTCGCTTCCGCCTGGGCATGTTTGATGAGGACTGCCCCTACAACTCCATTGACTACGATGTGGTGGAATCCCCCGCCCATTTGGAGCTTAGCAGAAAGATGGCTCAGGAGAGTGTGGTCCTGCTGAAAAACGACGGCATTCTGCCGCTGGATCCTCAGAAAAACGTGGCGGTAATCGGCCCCAATGCCACCAGTATTGATGTTCTGCTGGGCAACTACAACGGAACTCCCTCCCGTTACACCACCCTGCTCCAAGGAATCCAAGAGGCCTGCTCGGGAAAAGTCCGCTACGCTGAGGGATGCGACGTCAGCCAGGAAGGCAAAGACCGTCCTCCGCTCCGGGAGGCGCTGATCGCTGCCAAAAAGAGCGATGTGGTCATTTTGTGCATGGGGCTCAACCCTCGCATGGAGGGCGAGGAAGGCGACGCCTATAACGGGGACATGAGCGGTGACAAAAACAGCCTGGAACTGCCCCACTCTCAGGAAATCCTCATTGATGAAGTCCTGAAATTGGGCAAACCCACGGTCTTTCTCAATGTGACAGGCAGCTGCGTCAACTTGACCAAGGCAGATCAAGCCTGCAACGCGGTGGTTCAGGTGTTCTACCCTGGCGCTGAAGGCGGCAGAGCCGTGGCGGACATTCTCTTCGGCAAGGTATCCCCCAGCGGAAGACTGCCGGTCACCTTCTATCATCATACAGGGGAGTTGCCCAGGTTCACGGAATACGCCATGGAAAACCGCACCTACAAGTACTTCCAGGGCACCCCGCTCTACCCCTTTGGGCATGGACTGTCCTACACAGAGTTTGTCTACAGCGACCTGCGCTTTGACGGCAACCAGGTGAGCGGAACCGTCACAAACACAGGGGCTATGGAAAGTGGTCATGTGATTCCTGTCTTTGTAAAAGATCCCACAGAAGCAGGGGTGAACTGCCGTTTAGCGGGCTTTGCCAGAGTGGAACTGGAACCTGGACAATCCACCGCCTTCCAAGTAAAGCTTTGCAAAGAGATCCTGGGACTGTTGCCCCAACCCAGCGAAGCTATCGCCTTGGTGGGCAGCGTACAGGGAACCCCTGTGGAGCAATGCAGTAAGTAAGTGGAGAGCTTTACGGTTCCACTTGGAAAAACAGGATATGGAGGCCATCTTCCAACATGTGGCCCTCCCCTTCAAACTGGTTGCGGTGTAGGTAGGGGATCAACGCGGGGCTGTCCGTATAGAAGGTGGGCACTGTGTGAAACGGCATGGTCATGGGGCCGGTACGCTCGTCAAACCACCCGTTATTCTCCACATAGATGTGGGCGTCACGGCCCTCGTGATCCTTTCCCGTCAGCATATACCGGGCGCTCATGTGGCGCACTTTCGCGGCGTTGACCACCTGGGTATCCACACCACAGGGCTCTACAATCCCTTCAAACAGCGGGCCCTTCACTGTGCCGCGAAAGGGAATCATGTCCACCTGGCCATTCTCCGTCTCCAAATGGACCGTCTCTCCGGTAATGTCAATTTTAATGTCAAAAACAGGTGTTCTACTCACGTCCATACCTCCTACATATTTGGGAATCGGGGACTTTCCCCAGATACCCATCATTGTAAAAAGCCAGAACGCAAAAGTCAATGACGATGGAACCGCTGTTTTGGATGCGCCTTGACAAAATTGGAAACAACGGTATAATAAGTAATTAGTTACTTATTTGAGAGAACAGGAAGTTAGGTGTTGCCGCTTATGATGCCTTTTGGATTGAAAATCGCCATCATCAACCGCACATTCCGAAAAAAACTGGATGAAAAAGCCGCTGCCCTCGGACTGACCTCGGTCCAACTGCGTGTGCTGGGATCCATCAGCCGTTTGGAGGCCGCAGGTCAAACAGAGATCCACCAAAATGATCTGGAACGCATTGAGCATGTCACCCATCCCGCTATGACCAAGCTTCTGCAACGGCTGGAAAGCAAGGGATTTGTCCGGTGTGTGCCCAGTTCCAAAGACCGAAGGTATAAGAAAATCTCCTGCACGGAACAGTCCGCTGAGATCTATAAAATGATCCTGGCTCAGGACCAAGAGGTCTTTACCGAGCTGTGCCGCCCTTTGACAGAAGCTCAAAAACAGGAGTTTGTTCAGCTGGCTGATATCATCCTGAAACAGATCGACTTGGAATAATTCCGCCCTCTCCAGGCAGTGGGCCGGAGCCCTTTACTTCGGCTTGACTGCCTGCTTTTTCCAGCAAATAGGTAACCTATTACTTAATCGCAAAGGAGAATCCCCATGGAAACTGAAGCACCTGAAAAACAAAGCCCTTTTGCCACAGAACCTATTGGCCGGCTGATCCTCAAATTTGCCGTGCCAAGCGTCATTGCACTGCTGGTGAACTCGCTGTACAACATTGTGGACCAAATCTTCATCGGATGGGGTGTGGGATACCTGGGTAACGGCGCCACCAACGTGGTGTTCCCCATCACCATCATCGCCCTGGCCCTCTCCATGATGATCGGCAACGGCGGCGCAGCATTTCTCAGTTTGAAGCTGGGTGAAGGCGAACTGGATACCGCCAAAAAGGGCGTGGGAAACGCCGTCACCCTGGTCACAGTTGTCAGCATCCTGCTGGCGGTTGTGTTCCTCGTTTGGATCAATCCCATTTTGACGCTGTTCGGCGCCACCGACACCCTGCGTTCCTACGCCTTGGAATATGGCTTCATCATCGGTCTGGGCCTGCCCTTCATGATGATTTCTGCGGCCATCAACTCCATGATCCGCGCTGACGGCAGCCCCAAATACGCCATGTCCTCCATGGTCATTGGCGCAATCCTCAATGTCATTTTAGACCCCATCTTCATCTTTGTATGCAACATGGGCGTCAGAGGCGCGGCTATCGCCACCATCATCGGCCAGGTAGCTTCCTTCCTCGTATCTGTGGCCTATCTCCCCCGCTTCCACACAGTCCACCTGCAGGGATCTGCATTTCTCCCCAAGGTCAAAACTTGCTGCAACATCCTCACCTTCGGACTCAGCAGTTTCATCACCCAATTTGCCATCACCATCGTCATGGCCCTGACCAACAACCTGTTGGCTCAATACGGCGCACAATCCGTCTATGGCGCTGAAATTCCTCTGACTGCCACAGGCATCGTCATGAAGGTCAATCAAATTATGATCGCCATCCTGCTGGGCATCGCCACCGGTGCTCAACCCATCATCGGGTTCAACTACGGCGCCAAAAATCACGCTCGGGTAAAAAAAGCCCTGGAGATTTCTCTGATTGCTTCGGAAGTGGTTTCCGTTGTGGCCTCCCTTATCTTCCAATTTGCACCAATGAGTGTGGTCTCCCTCTTCGGCTCTGAGGAGGGGCTCTACAACGAGTTTGCCGTGAAGGCATTCCGCATTTTCTTGATGCTCTGCCCCCTCACCGGGTTCCAAACCATCGCGGCAGTGTTTCTGCAAGCCATTGGCAAACCCGTGCAGTCGGCCATTCTATCTCTGGCTAGACAGATCATCTTCTTTGTGCCGGCCGCATTGATCCTCCCTGTATTTTTTGGAGTCATCGGCGTTTTGTGGACCGGACCCGTTGCAGACGGACTGGCCTTTGTGCTCTCGCTGATTTTCCTCATTGTGGAAAGGAATCGCTTAAAGAGGAACCACGCCCTGCAGGTCGCACAGTTGCAGTCTGCCAATGAATAATTGCGAGAAAAGGAGGTAGCTTCATGAAAAACAGAGTGATCACCATCAGCCGTGAATTCGGCAGCGGAGGCCGCACCATTGGAAAAGCCGTTGCCGCTCAGCTGAACATTCCCTGCTACGACAGCGAACTGCTGCAGCAAATTGCCGAAAAAAGCGGCTTCAATCAACAGTACATTCAAGAGGCGGGAGAATATGCTCCTGGGGGATTTCTGGCATCTGCCTTTTCCCATCAAACCTCCGGCCCAAACAACGCCGATTACCTGTGGAAGATTCAATATCAGCTGATCACCGAACTTGCCGAAAAAGGACCCTGTGTCATTGTGGGCCGCTGCGCTGATTACATCCTGCGTGACAAGGCGGACTGTCTACGGGTATTCATCCACGCAGACATGGACTTTCGCACCCAACGAATTGTCAACGTCTACGGTCAGCGGGAACAATCCCCGGAACAGCGGTTGCGGGAAAAGGACAAACGTCGTGCCGCCTATCACCGCTTTTATACGGATATGAAGTGGGGGCATGCCCAAAACTATGATCTCACCTTGAACAGCGGGACTTTGGGCATTGATCGGTGCGTGGAAATCATCAAGAGCCTTTACTGAGTCAAGCATCATCAAGCAAAATATAGGACTCCTTTCAAACTGGGCAGGAAAAAATGAACTGGTTATGGTATAATGAGAAAGAATGCTTAGAAAGGAACCTGACCTGATGATAAAAATACTTTTCGTGTGCCACGGCA
>OBYM01000050.1_pt1 | contig 81214 bp, 76 predicted proteins | sample 1538191 | NCBI WGS metagenome assembly OBYM01 (sample SAMEA2580165, study PRJEB22360) | human gut metagenome | biome: human gut; feature: human-associated habitat; material: faeces | place: Denmark | collected 2008/2010 | reverse complement strand
CATTTGGATTTTGTTGAAATAGTACAAGAATACTATGTTTTCAGATAGGCTCTAATAACAAGCCATTCCAAAAGAAAGCAACCGAGCAAAACTGTTTCGGGTGGAACAGTTATTTCTGCTCCCTCTGACGCCCACACCCTTTGAACTGGCAGTTTGGAAGGTTGCTGCAGTTCAATACAATTACCATGTAAGCGTTGACAGGATGAATTACTCCGTCCCTTACGAGTACATTGAACAGCAGGTAAATGTCCGCCTGACACGCTGCGCTGTTGAAGTATTCTTTAAAGGAACCCGGATTGCATTCCATCCCCGGCTGCTCGGCCGCCCTAACCAGTATAGCACAAATGAGAGCCATATGCCGCCGGAACACCAGGAATATTTGCATTGGAACATCGAACGTTTTATCCGCGGGGTGAAGCAGGTTGGTCCCAACACCGCTGCTGTTGTAAAGTTGTTCCTGCCTGCGTACAAGGTGGAACAGCGAGGCTGCATGTCCTGTATGGCGCTGTTGAAATACGCAGACAAATATTCCTCTGCCAGATTGGAAATGGCCTGCAAAAAGGCACTGGCATTCACGGCTGCTCCCAGTCTGAAAAGTATCCAGTCTATTCTGAAACCCGGTCAAGATCCGTAAACGGATGACTTGCGGCAAATATGCCGAAACCAAGGCAGCCAATCAGGATTGCAAATGATAGCTTTGCATGTCTAACATTTGGGGTTCAGTTCATTGCTTGGCAGTGCTGATTATTTGTGATAACGAGTGCGCTCTATTGCAGCCAGCGTTACCAGATAAGGCGCCGGGATGTACTAGGGTCTATCTGAAAACCGTCAACATGCCCAAACAGCGGGTCTTTTCCGTCTGCTGTGCACCATTTTCCCTTGCAATACACAAAGTATTCCTGCGGAAAAATGGCTTCATCAGACGAAAAATCCCTCGCTGTTGGTCATATTTCCGGTTTTCAGATAGACCCTAGCTATACGGGAGATTTTTGGAAGGCTTTATTTTCGCAAGTCATATACGGTGTCCCGCAATACCAGCATTGTGCCAATTCGCATACAAATCGTCGCAGGCTGCGAGTCACTGGACGTAATCTGCTTAAGCAAAAGGGAAACAGCGCTTCCACCCAAAAGCTCTTTTGGAACATGGATAGTCGTAAGCTTTGGAGAAGTGACATAGGACATCGGCATGTCATCAAATCCAACGATAGAAACATCTTCAGGGATCCTGTAACCGTGTTCTTTGAGGGCGCGCATGCAGGAAATTGCAATGATATCGTTATCTGCAAACAGTGCGGAAGGAATGCGGTCAGCGCTGCGCAAATACCGAGTCATATCATTGTATGCGCTATCCTGTGTGGGTCCAACATGGATATGGGTAACTGAACAGCGGTTGGTAATATCGAAATCAGCGATTGCTTTTGTAAAACCGTTGTATCGCTCGACAAAATTATTGATATGAACATTGGAGTGGATGTAACCAAGATCGGTATGACCAAATTCAATCAGGTGTTTGGTGGCGAGATATGCGCCTTGGCTGTTGTTGATTACAACACAGTCAAGCAGTGTTCCTTCAAAATAGCAGTCCAGTACGACAATGGGTTTGCCGATGGTCAGAAATTGCTGGATATCTTCTGGTTCCATTTCTGTTGCCAACAGAATAATACCGGCACAGTCGGACATCGAGAGCGACTTGAGCTGTTCTGCGTTGTCTTGATTACCATAAAAATAACTAATTTGAAGATTATAACCGGAATTTGCGACCTCCGCACTGATTCCTTCGGTCACGGCAGCGAAGAAAGGCGTGTCGCCATAGACCATGCCGTGCTTTTTGAAGATAACAAGATTGATAAAAGTAGAGGAAAAGGATTTGCGCAACGGACGCTTTAAACCATATTCCTTTGCGGCGCGGAGAATGAAATCACGTTTTTCGTCACTGATCCCTTTTTTCCCGTTTAAAGCAATCGATACAGCGGAAGCGGAAATACCGAGCTTTTCTGCAAGCTCTTTAGCTGTAATAGACATAGAATCAACCTCCGACCCGTTTGTTGGTTATATAATAACATGTAAAGTAGCTTTTTGTCAACTAAAAAGCAAAATATTTTGAAAACTATTTAGAAAAAATTTAGCTAAATAATGTCGGTTTCAGACGAAAAATAGGCAAACTGACTGAAATGAACATGGAGTATTTGTATAATTTAGAGATATTGCAATGTGAGTATTGACAATCGCACTAAATTCTGATATAAAGTTAAGCATAAATTAAACTAAATTTTATGGAGGGTTCAGCGTGAATGAGGTATTACTCAAGGCGGAAGGAATATATAAGTCCTTTGGCGCTACAAAGGCAGTCGTGGATTTCCACATTGAAGTTTGCCGCGGAACGATCCATGGACTAATCGGAGAAAACGGTTCTGGAAAAAGCACCTTCTCCTCGATTGTGGCGGGTATCCAACAGCGGGACAGCGGTCGGTTGCTGCTTCGAGGAGAGGACTATGCACCGACTTCTTCGGTAGATGCCGCAAAACAAGGCGTATCTCTCATTGTTCAGGAAATTGGCACGATCGGTTCAATCCCTGTTTCGGCGAATATCTTTCTTAATGAAGAGAGGCGCTTTGTTAAGCACGGCTGCATCGACTACAATACGATGAATGCTGAAGCTAAAAAGATTCTTTCTCAAATTGGCGGTGAGCACATCGACCCGCAGGCTATAACAGGCACACTGAACCTGGAAGATCGAAAACTGGTTGAAATCGCAAGGGGAATGTACTCTGAGCCGGAGCTGCTGATTATTGACGAGACATCCAATGCACTTGCAAAACATGGACGCGATATTCTGTATCAGAATATGCGTGCGGTGCGAGATCGCGGTGGCGCCGTAATCTTCATCACCCATGACCTTGCGGAGCTGATTGATATCTGCGACTGTGTCACTGTTATGCGTGACGGTCATTATATCGAAACCCTTTTCAAAGAGCAGATGGAAGAGAGCCGCCTCAAGAGCCTGATGGTTGGACGTGAGGTAGCGGACAACCTCTACCGTGCTGACGATGCACCGGATTATCAGCCTGAGGTCGTTCTACGTGCAGAGGGACTCAATGCGATTAATGTTTATAGCGTTACAATCGAGCTGCACAAGGGAGAGATCCTCGGAATCGGCGGCCTTGCTGAGTGCGGAATGCACGAGTTGGGCAAGGTCCTCTTCGGAATTGAAAAGCCGGATAGTGGAACAGTGACGGTAGGCGGAAAGACAATCACGTCTCCTCGTGAAGCAATCCGGCTGGGTGTTGGATATCTCTCGAAAAACCGGGACACTGAGGCGATTATACTAAATGCCAGCATTCAGGACAACATTTGTTTACCAAGTTTACCCAAGCTGACAAAACACGGATTTATCAACCCCAAAAGGGAAAAAGCACTCGCTGCAAAATGGACGGACGCGCTGGCAATCAAGATGCGCAGCAGCGACCAGCATTGCCGGGAATTGTCGGGCGGTAACAAACAGAAGGTCGTTCTTGCAAAGTGGATGGGTAACGATTCACAAATTCTCATCATGGACTGCCCAACCCGCGGTATTGATATTGGTGTTAAGGAAGCAATCTACAAGCTGATGCAGCAATTCAAAAAAGACGGCAGATCTATGATCATGATTTCAGAAGAACTGCCGGAACTGATTGGAATGAGTGACAGAATCCTGATTATGAAGAATCATGAGATTGTGCAGGAAATTCCTCGCAGCGCCCAAATCGATGAAAATCAGCTCGTCAGCAGCATGATCTGAGGGAGGGACGAAGATGAAGATCCAATCAAAGCTCAATACGAAGCTACTGGTCAATGTTTTCCCTTGGGTGAGCTTGATCCTTGTGGTCGCGGTGTTCGGGGTCGCATCTAAAGGACTGCTGTTCAGTGCATATAACCTGAAAACAATTTTCTCACAGTCGGTGCTATTTATCATTGGAGGGCTTGGACTTTCTTTTTTGTTCGCACAAGGTGCTTTTGATCTTTCCTTCGGCAGTGTCGTTTGCTTTGCGAGTCTCCTTGCGGCAAAGGCAGTGGAAGTCACAGGGGTGGATCTGCTGATTTTTGTGATCCCGTTTGTTGTCTGTATTGGAATCGGCATACTGAACGGACTGCTTTATTCAAGAGTTGGCCTCGTTGTCTTTATCCAGACCCTCGGTGTTTCCTTCCTGTTGAAGGGAACCTTTACGACACTGCTCGGACCAATAGGTCATATTAAAGTGCCGAAAGTGCTTAACTTTTTTGATAGCCTTCCGTTTACTCTGGCATTTACCATTGTTGCGACGGTTTTTGTTGGATGGCTGTTCAGTTATACCGCATTTGGCAAGCACTGTCGGATGGTTGGTTCTGGACAGGAGGCGACCGTGCAATCCGGCGTGGATATCCGCAAGACAAAACTTCTGGCTTTTGTTGCGGCGGGAGTCACTGGCGGTGTGATCTCTCTGCTTTCAATGGCAAGAGGCGGTCAAGTTAGTACCAGCACGGCTTCCAACTTTGAGTTTAACGTTATGATTGCACTTACCCTTGGCGGAATGCCTTCCGAGGGTGGAACAGGAGCAAAGCTGCGCAGTGTTTTTATTGGCTGCTTTATCGTCTCGGTGCTGACCAATGGGATGGTGCTTCTTGGCATTGACGGACGTATGCAGGAGGTTATTAAGGGATTGATCTTTGTCTTAGTCCTGATTATGACCTCCCGACTCAAGGAAAAGAGTGCGACTATGTAAACTATGTTTTCAATGTCTGGATAGACATTTAATAAAAATTATTGGAGGAAAAAAGAATGAAAAAGTTTGTAGCATTATTGTTGACGCTCGTTTTGACCTTTTCCCTCGCTGCTTGCGGTGCTGAGGGAGGTGTCAAAGACAATGAAGCAGCAGGTCCCGGCAGCTTTAAGATTGGTACTCTCGATACAGGCTCGGCGGATGCAACAACTGCCCCTCTGCTGAATCAGCTTAAGCTGACCGTTGAGGCTCTCGGTTGCGAACTGGTTACTGCGACCTCAACTGGCATGTCTGCAGAAGAAACCCTTGTTGCATTGCAGAACTTGATTGCAGCAGGTTGTGATGCCATTCTGGTGCCTGCCGCGATGATCTCTCCTGCAAAGGTAGCAGAAATCTGTGATCCAGAAGGTGTATACTGGGGCACTTATTTTTACAAGTTTGAAGAGGGCACCGAGGATTACGAAGCTGCCATGAATTCTGAGTATTTCGTCGGTACTACCTATGAGGACGATGTCGACTCTGCCTACTGGGCAACCAGTGTGCTTGGTAAACTGGGGTGCAAGAATCTGTGCATGATTGGCTTGCCTACTGGTGGTACTACAGCAAACATGCGCGACGAAGGTATTGCAAAGGCTTGTGAGGAATACGGAATGACCGTCCTTGCCGAAGAACGCGATTTCACTTTGACCTTCACTGCTGCAGGCGGTGCAACCATCGCAGAGCGATTCCTCACTGCCTATCCCGAATGTGACGGCATTATTATTGCAGGTATGACTCAGTACTGCCTGCCCGGCATTGTCCAGACTCTGGAACAGACTGGTAACATTAATAAGATTAAGGTTGCAGGTATCGACTTTAACGAATTCCAATTTGACTATATGGAGCAGGGTGCTCTGCACGGCATCGTTGGCGGCCACTTTGCTGGCCCCACCTACACTGCAATTCAGATGATTAACATCCTCAACGGCACACCTCTTACTGAAGAAAAGGTGCAGCTACAGGACATGTTCATTAAGCTGGGAAGCAACGAAGAGGCTCAGACCTATGCAAACTATATTAACGAAGTTGGTTACCTCTATAGCGAGGAAGAAATCAAGAACTGCCTCGTACTCAACAACCCTGACTTCACCTTTGAGGATCTGAAGGCGATTGCTGACAGCTATAGTCTGCAGGATTTGCTTGACCGTAACGGCAAGTAACCGGCTGAATGAGTGACGGCCGGCTGGCAGAAACCGCCGGCCGTCGGATTTGACCCACAGGGGGATATTTATGAACACGAAACGATTTGCACAGGGGGTTTTTGCCGCCCTGATTATACCGGGCGCGGTTTATCTGATTTTTGCGCTGCTACGGCCGGATGTGTTCTGGCGTGCTGATGTGGTCTATCTGCTCTTTATCCAGTCTATCGAATCTATCATTCTGGGCTGGGGCATGAGTTTTGGTATGATTTCGGGTAATATGGATCTGTCCGTCGCAGCAGAGACAATTCTCGGCACGATTGTTGCGGCAATCGCCGCAAAATCCTTCGGCATCCCCGGTCTTGTCGTGGGAGCTCTTGCAACAACAATGGTAGTAGGCTGGCTCAAATCTCTGGTCCTGAGGGTTATTCGTACCAACTCACTGGTCATCAGTATTGCCTATTGCCTGCTGCTCGGCGCACTGGGTGCGGTTGTTGCACAGAATAAGTCACTGGTCATTACGAGTGCGCAAACAATCCTTGGCAAGGCACCGTGGAATATCCTTATTGCGGTTGGATTGGGTGCATTGATGTTCTATCTGCACAAATACAGCGTGTTTGGCTCGAACTGCCGTGCTGTTGGCGGTGACGCCCAGCTCGCAAAAAATGCAGGTATTGACAAATATAAGGTGTACGGAAAGGGATTCCTTGTCGCCTCGTTTTACGCCGGTTTTTCCGCAATTATCTCGCTGAGCCGAGGCGCAGGTACCGCTGCAGCCACCGGTCTGCAGTCGATGACACCAATCTTTAGTGCAATGATTGGTGTGTTCCTTGGCCTGATGCTTACCCGTTGGGTCAACATCGTATTCGGCGTTATATCCGGCATCCTGACCATGAATATCATCGGCTATGGACTGCTGGCGCTTAGCGTAGAACCGGACATTAAAAATACGATAACCGGTGCATTCCTGCTGACAATCATGACAATTATGGCGGTACGGGAACGTAAAGCGATGGAAAAAGTAAAACGCGACCTGTTTAATATGCAGCGAGTTGCGAAACAGGTGCAATATGTAAAACAGGAGGAGTGAACCATGTTAAAAAAGAGGCCGTTTGAATTCCCGGGTGAAAAGGCGATTCGCGTTATCTGTGACACAGATGCTTACAATGAATGTGATGACCAGTTTTGTGTTGCACATCTTTGGATGACGCCTCGTTTTGACGTTAAGGCAATGATCGCTGCCCAGTACGGTCACGTTATGAATGTGCAGGGAACAGAGCAGAAGAGCTATGACGAGCTGGTTAATCTGGCAACCTTAATGGATATTCGCGACGAAGTGAATATTCTCCACGGCGGTGTGACCGCATTGCCCGATGAGAACACTCCTGTGGACAGTGAGGGTGCCCGCTTTATCATCGAAGAGGCTATGAAGGATGATCCTCGTCCTCTGTTTGTATGTTTCCTGGGAGCGACGACAGAAATTGCATCTGCTTACCTGATGGAGCCGCGTATTGCGGACAAGCTGACAGTGGTCTGGATTGGCGGCGGTGCCTATCCGGAAGGTAATTTTGAATTCAACCAGGGAAACGATATCAACGCGGCTCGGGTACTTTACAAGAGCAATATTGAACTATGGCAGGTGCCGATGAACGTCTACACTACCATGAAAATCAGCTATTTCGAGATGATGAACAAGATCTACCCCTGTGGCAAGATTGGCAAATATCTCGTTGAACATGCGATGGATTTTGGCAAGCAGTTCGACCAAATAATTGCATCAATGGCAGACATTCCTGCCGCAGCATCGATGATGGGTGGTGCCAGTGTGTCTAAAGCAGCGGCAGCGACTTCCTTTGGCGGCGAGCTTTGGAGCCTTGGCGATTCCCCGGTAGTTGGTATTATGCTCAATAACACAATGGGCCGTTACGAGATGCATGATGCTCCGGGCGATGTGGGTCTGGACGGCAAGTATGATTGGTCCAAGCCAAGCAGCCGGAAGGTTCGTGTCTATAAGGACATTGATAGCCACTTCATCCTCAATGATATGATTGAAAAACTACAATTCTATTTCGGATAAAAACTTTTGCCAATGGGGCGGGCTGAAACGTCCGTCCCGTTAGTGCATTATGAACCCGAAGGGGACGAAAAATATGTTAAGGAATCTAAAACAAACCGCATATGAGCTTCGGCTCGATGTGCTTGAAATGGTATATGAACACAAATCGGGCCATATTGGCGGGAGTATGTCCTGCATGGATATCCTAACGACCCTATATGGTAGCGTTATGGACATCGATAAGATTAAAGCCGGTGCTGATTGTAGGGACCGTTTTGTTCTCAGCAAAGGTCACTGTGCTGAGGCACTGTATGCTGTGCTTGCCCAATTTGGATTAATAGATAAATCGGAGTTGGATACCTTCACGATGTTCGGGACTCGTCTTGCGGAGCATCCAACCAGCAAAATCCCTGGCGTCGAAGCAGCGACCGGCGCACTGGGACACGGGCTATCTCTCGGCGTTGGGATGGCAATCGGTCTGAGAGCAGACAGCAGCCCGGCACATGTCTATGTTTTAACCGGTGATGGTGAGCTCGCCGAAGGTTCTGTCTGGGAGGCAATGATGTCCGCAGCAAAGTATAAACTGGACAATCTTACCTTGATCGTGGATCGTAATCGCTTGCAAATTTCCGGTGGAACTGAAGACGTAATGCCCCTTGACGATCTTTGCGATAAAATCAGTGCGTTCGGTTTTTCTGTGCTTGTATGTGACGGACACGATTACGTTGCTCTGGAGCAGGCGCTGCGGCATAGAACGGCGGAAAAACCGGTAGCAATTATTGCCCAGACTGTCAAAGGAAAGGGCTCACCGATAATGGAGAACAAGGCTGACTGGCACCATCTGATTCCAAATAAGGAACAGTATGAACAGATCAAAGCTGACATCCAGACGGTACTCAGGGAGGTATGACAGATGGCGATGGTTTCTTGCAGAAAGGCGTTTACTGCAAAACTGCTTCAGAATGCAAAGAAAAATGCTGATATTTTTGCAGTCGCGACTGATTCCCGCGGCAGTGTGACCCTTGGAGAGTTTGGCAAACAACTGCCTGACCGTCTGATTGAATTTGGAATTGCGGAACAAAACGCTGTTGCAGCAGCTGCCGGACTTGCAAAGACAGGGAAGAAAGTCTTTGTGACGGGACCAGCCTGTTTCCTTGCGGCGCGGGCGTATGAACAGGTTAAGGTGGATGTTGCGTACAACCGGACGGATGTCCGAATTATTGGAGTCAGCGCTGGTGTTAGCTATGGACCTTTAGGCTGCACACATACGACGATGCACGATTTTGCGAGTATGCGTGCGTTGCCGAATTTGACGATTCTTGCACCTTGTGATGCTGTGCAGACGGAGTATCTAACCGATCTGCTTTGCCAATTCACTGGCCCGGTTTACATGCGTATGGGCCGCGGGGACGTGCCGCCTGTTTATGAGGCTGGGGAAAAATTTGAAATTGGAAAGATAAAGACAGTGTGCGAGGGAACGGATGCGACGATTATCGCATGCGGCGAAATGGTTGCACCGGCAAAAAAAGCAGCGGAACTATTGCAAGCCGAAGGTATTTCTGTGCGGGTGCTCGACTGCTTTACGATACAGCCCATGGACACAAAGACAGTAGAGAAAGCTCTGCGCGAGACCCGTGCCGTTGTTACTGTTGAGGAACACAGTACACGAGGCGGCCTTGGAGAAGCTGTTTCGCATATTGCGGCAGAGTTACGCGGTAGCGCACCGATGCGGCTCTTAGGCCTTCCGGAGGAGGTTGTAATCGGAAAATCTCAGGAGTTGTTCGCCTACTATGGTCTGACCCCCGAAGGGATTAGTGCCGCGATCAAAGAACGGCTGGAGTGTGAATAGGATGAGCTACATACTGGCGATTGACCAGAGCACTGCGGGAACAAAAGCAGTGCTGTTCAATAAATATGGAGCGGTTATTTCCCGAAGTGATCTGCCCCATCGACAGATTGTCGATGAACGGGGGTGGGTCGAGCACGATCCAGTCGAGATTATTACCAATGTCAACACGGCAGCAAAACAGGTTGTCGAGCAGGCTGATATCCTGCCGGAAGAAATTAAGGCAATTGGTTTAAGCAACCAGCGGGAAACGGTTGTTTGCTGGGATCGTGAGACCGGACAGCCGGTTTATAATGCAATTGTCTGGCAATGCGGCCGTGCCGCACCTATTGCGGACGCACTTGCGCCGTATGCCCGGTTGATCCGCGAGAAAACCGGACTTAATAACTCTCCGTTTTTCTCGGCACCCAAGATGGCATGGGTGGTGCAGAATGTTCCAAGGGCAGCAGAATTGCTCGAACAGGATAGACTGTGCTGCGGTACAATTGATACTTGGCTGGTCTACACATTGACAGATGGCCAGAGCTATAAGACAGACTTTTCTAATGCATCGCGCACAGAATTGATGAATCTCGACACGCTGGACTGGGATGATTCCTTAATCGAGATGTTTGGACTTCGTAGGAGCTGCCTCCCGGAAATCGTTCCAAGTGACCACTTGTTTGGAATGACTGATTTTGATGGTTTATTCCCGCAAAAGATTCCAATTGCTGCCGTGCTGGGAGATAGTCATGCGGCATTGTTTGCAAATGGCTGCTTTGCGGAAGGAATGACCAAAGCAACTTTTGGAACGGGAACTTCGGTGATGATGAATGCAGGAGCCTCCAGACCGAAGCAGGTGCCGGATGGGTTGGTGGAGAGTGTTTCCTGGGGACGTGGCGGAGAGGTTTTCTATGCGCTCGAGGGAAACATTAACTATAGTGGTGCACTGATCAAATGGTTGGTCAATGATCTCGAACTGATCCAAACCAGTCGCGAATCCGGACAGTTTGCTATGCAAGTGAAAGATACAGGCGGCGTCTATTTCGTGCCGGCGTTTTCCGGCCTCGGTGCGCCCTATTGGGATAACGACGCTCGTGCGATGATATGCGGAATAACGGCAGCAACCAAAAAAGCGCATCTTGTACGTGCGGCGGAGGAAGCGATTGCCTATCAGATTCGGGATATCACCGAACAGCTTGCACTTTGCGGAAAAACTGTTGGGCTTTTGTGCGTGGATGGCGGTGCGACGAATGACCAATTCCTCATGCAGTTCGTATCAGATATGACTGGTGCACCGCTCAAGCGATCAAGCATTGAAGAACTGTCTGCAGCCGGCGCTGCATATCTGGCAGCGTTGTCTGCCGGCATAGCAACGCAGACAGAGATTTTTAGCAGTATAGAATACACGCAGGTAGAACCCTCCATGCAGCAGACGCAGCGGGAACGGTTGTATAAAGGCTGGAAAAAAGCAGTGGCGATGGTCACGGAAAAGAAGAGGTAACGTATGAATCAAAAGAACAAATTTGGAATCATTGTTTCCACAAGATCGTTTTTTCCATCTAAGCTTGTCAAAACTGCGCGAGATGCAGTAATGCGGGTAATGGATAAGCTGGGATACGAGTACATTATGGTGGGGGAAAAGGATACGCAATATGGTGCGGTCCTCACGTTTGATGAGGCGAAGACCTGTGCGGAGTTGTTTAAAGCGCACCGTGAGGAGATTTGCGGCATCGTCGTCATCATGCCCAACTTTTGCGAAGAGTTGGGCATTGCGGAAGCGATTCAGCTTGCGGATTTGAATGTTCCGGTATTGATTCAGGCTTGTGACGATGATTTTGACAAGCTGGATATGGCAAATCGCCGAGATGCATTCTGCGGAAAGATTTCGGTATGCAATAATCTGTATCAGAGAAACATTCCGTTTTCACTGACCCGGTTGCACACTTGCCCGATTGAATCTCCGCAATTTGAGGACGATCTTCGGTGGTTTAAGGGCGTTTGCGCTGTAGTCAATGGACTTAAAGGGGCGCGGATTGCGATGCTTGGTGCCCGACCCATCGCCTTCAATACAGTCCGTTATTCTGAAAAGCTGCTGCAAAAGCATGGAATTAGTGTCCAAACAATTGATTTTTCTGAGATTATTTTCAAGGCAATGCACTACAACGATGCTGAAAAAGTTGTGGCGAAAATCAAAGAAATTCGTGAATACGGCAGCGTTCCTGCTTGGATCAGCGATGAGGTGATGGAAAAGCAGGCAAAGTTGTGCCTTGTGATTGATGAGGCGATAGAGGACCTCCAGTGCGATGCGTCCACTGTCCAATGCTGGGATAGTGTGGAAAACAACTACGGCTGTGCGACCTGCCTTGCGATGAGCATGATGGGTGACAACGGTAAGCCTTCTGCGTGTGAAAGCGATGTGACTGGTGCATTGTCTATGCTGGCTGCTTGGCTTGCGGCCGGAACGGCACCTGCGCTGATGGACTGGAACAATAACATCCGAGAAGAGCGCAATGCTTGTGTTTCACTGCACTGTTCCAACTTCCCGAAGTCCTTTTTCCAAAACGATGTGGAGATTGAATGTCTGGACGTTCTTGGTTCTACGCTTGGTAAGGAGAATTGCTTTGGCGCCTGCAAGGGCCATGTGGCTGCCGGAGATATGACATTCATTCGGCTAACCACGGATGACCAGCGGGGAACGGTCAAGGCTTATCTTGGCGAAGGGGTGTTCCGGGATGAGGTGATTCCTACCAAAGGCGGTGTAGCAAACTGTTATATTGAGAACCTGCAGAATCTGTTGCGCTATGTTTGCGAAAATGGATATGAACATCATGTTTGCTTTGTCCGCGGCCATGTAGCTGACATCCTCGAGGAGGCACTGACAAAGTATATGGGAATTCCAGTTTACCGTCATCGTTAAAAGCTGTGTACTGATGTGGTAAAGGGTGTATACGAACCTGTAGGTATAACAAAACCGCAAGGCTTTCGGCCTTGCGGTTTTGTTGCTTTTGGTGGAGATAAGCGGGATCGAACCGCTGACCTCTTGAATGCCATTGACGGCCGCGGCAGCGTCCGTCAGGGGCAAGCGCTCCAAAAGGAAAAACCGTTGAAATACAAGGGCTTTTTTCTCATTTGCCCGTTTCGCACACTTTACTTTTCTGCTTCATGTGCGCTTGAATTTTTGAATCGATTGCGTGTTTGCAGGGGCTGATTACAGCCCCATTTCTTTTACCCTGCGATAGAACGTGTTGGGCTTCAAGCCCAGCTCTTTCATGGCAGCGGTGGCGGTGATTTCGCCTGCCCGCCACTTCTTGCAAAGGGCTTTCATCTGCGCCTCGTCATAATCAATGGGCTTGCGGCCTTTATACTTGCCCTCACTTTTGGCAATCTCGATTCCCTCACGCTGCCGCTCCAAAATGTTCTCCCGCTCCAATTCCGCCAGAGCGCCGAACACGGTCAGCATGAAGCGCCCCTGCGGGGTGGTGGTGTCGATGTTCTCTTTCAGACTGACGAACTCCACACCCTTTTCGGTCAGTTCTGACACGATGGAAAGCAAGTCCCGCGTGTTTCTGGCAATTCTGGAAATGCTTTCGACTACCACGGTATCGCCCGCGCGAACGAAAGCCATCATATCCTTGAACGCGGCGCGGTCTGTGTTCTTGCCGCTTGCCTTGTCCACAAACACCTTTTCGGCGTTCTGTTCCTCCGCCATTTTCAGCTGACGCGCTTCGTTCTGCTCGATGGTGGAGCAGCACACATAGAAAACCCGCATTGTGAAATCCCCCTTGCTTTATCTGTCATTATTCTATCACAAATCCCAAAGTATGTTAATAGGATATATATGCAATTTGAAATATTTCAAAAATTATGATATAATATATGTGAAACAGAAAAGCAAGGGGGTTTTCATTGTCATTGGGCTATACCCTAATGAAACGGACAGAGAAAGGAGCGGGACACGCGCCCCGCTCCCACAATTACCATTCTCGGTCATTATATGGCGTGTTTTCAACGCCCTCCCCATTTAGCCGCTCAACCATGCGGTCAAGGGTAGGTTTCCACATATTCTTAAACCATGCAGTTTCGCCAAACCATTTTACAAGTGTCGGGCTGATTGCGTAATAGGTACGAATAAATGCGCGGCCATACCATGTTTCAGCCAGAGTATTGTCACGGAAACGGCGTAACGTCCAAACTTCGGGACAGTCATAGGAGCCATATACAGCGGTAGCTACGTAGCAGCCGCCAGTCTGAACGGTGGGAGGCGTGTAAGAGGTATCTTTGTCTTTAATTTCGTTTGTAAGTCGTGCTGTCTCTGTTGTTAGGTAATTTGTGTTAAAAAATTTTCCATTTTTCGACAGGAAGCTATTTTCTGCTTTTTGTACAGCAACTAGCCTACTGGTATTGGACGTGCAGTATTTTTTCAGTGACTTTTCTAGCATTTCATAGATGGATTTAACCGCTACCACTCTATTACTGCATTCTCCAAATACACCATTAACACTTGAATGCTGAGTATAATGGTTAATAGCACCACTTGCAAGCATAGAAGCAATTAACTGCGCATAAGAAATGACGGTATCCAAAGCCCTGTTTTTCTCATCGGTATCTTGCATTTCAGAAATAAGTTTCATTGTGCTATCAATATTATTCGCAACGGAATAAGCGGCACTTGAAATATTCATTATTTTGCACTGCATAGATTGATAATAAACTTGGAAAAATGCTGCCTCCCAGTTGTCGGGGTCTTCCTGCAAAACCAGACCATAATACTTCTCAGCGTTCTCACTATTGTTGTCCTCTCTTGCGCGGCGAGCTAGCACAAGAAGTTTTTCTGTTTCTTCAGCTTTATCAACTTTAACTGTGCCAAGCAGTTTTTTTGCTTCTTCCACAGAATACTTTGTACCGCAATTTTGGCAGACGAACATTCCGTCTTGTTTTACCAAATCTTGGCTACCGCACATTTCGCAAACCATAGCTTTCATTTATATCTACCTCACTTCTTTTGCGACAAGTTTTCAACCGCAATACGGATATTTGCGGGAACGCCCTTCATTTGCACATACTTTGACACGGAGGACGCCCTGCGGCCGGATAAAACGCTTTTAAGCGCATTATCCAAAACCCGTACAGGAATAGAATACAGCGCGAAAATCCCGAAAACAATTAACTGGCTGCATAGTATTGGGAAATTTCTCTTTTTTGCCCAAAATCATGGGAACGCAGCAAAAACGCGGAAGATTTTGTGAATCTCCCGCATTTTGCAGTAAAATCAAAGAAATGGAACTTAAAACAGCGCGTTTTACTCAAAAATCGCATTTGACAGGTCGATGGGGTTCTGGATCGGATTGTCAATATCCGTTCCGTTTCCGGAAAAAACAGTACCGAAAAAGTCCAACGGCATTGCACCGGGAAGGTTTACAAATTGAATGCCAACATCATTGCCCTCAATCCTACAGTCCGGAAATCCGTCTTTGGAAAAGGAATAGCTTAATGTATCATAGGAAAATCCGATTTTGTTATTCCGGAATGTACAGGCTTCCACGCCGATCATGCCGCCGTTTTCCACGGCCGCGCCGATATCATAGCCCGTGAAAGAGCAGTTCTCAATCATCGTCGATGCCGTGGCGGTAAGCCCGTTGCCGCCGTTGCCCACAAAATCCAGATCATGCAGCACTACCTTGTCCGGGACGTGGGTGCTGACGGTCAGACTTCCCTCGATCACGGTTCGCCCGCTGCCGTCGCAGCAGCCATAGAGATTCACCGCGCGGGAGGATATGTGCAGATCGCCGGTGTAGGTGACCGGCGGCAAATAAATATCCACGACGGTGTCTGCCGGAACCTCCCCGTCAATGCGGTCAAGGAGCGCCTTCAAATCTTCTATGGTATTCAGCGGGGTATCTTCCGCTGTAAAAGCTTCGTGCACAAGGGGCAGTACCTCAAAGGTATGCTTTAGTCGGATGGTATCGCCGTTTTTCATTGTCAGCGTCCAGGCAAGCTCATTTGTTCCGCTTGCTCCGGTAAAAACCACATCCGTTTCCAAAACAGCGGCGCTAAACATCTCGTTATAGCGCGGCTCCGCGATATCCAATGCACCGTTTTCGTTGGGGAATGCTTCCAGGATACAGCGCTCCACCTTGGCAAGAAACGCTTCCGGGTCCACCGGCGTTCCGTTCCGGTAAACGCCAAGCATGGCAGGCAGGTAGGAGGTTTCGTCCGCGGAAAGAGAAAGCGTCCGTTTTTCCTCCGGCTGCTTGTCTTCAATGCTGTTTAAAGAAGTGCCGACAAACAGCTCATACGTTCCGTCCTGATCGGTATAAGTGACGGACGCGCCGCCCTCATAGGTTTTGGGGCGGTGAGGCAGGAACACCGCCAGTGCCGCCGTCACCAGCACAAGCGCGCACAGAGCCGCAATCAGCGCCTTTTTCCGCCACAGACGCGGGGGCTTTACTTCCTGCCTCTCAATCTGGCTTTGGGCGCAATGGGGGCAAAAGGAAGCGCCCTCCGGCAAGTCCGCGCCACAATTTCTGCATTTTTTCATGTTATTCTCTCCTTAAAGCGCCTCCATCAGATAAAGCACGCTTTTGTATCGTTTTTCCGGATTTACCATGGTGCATTTTTGCACGATACGGCCTAAGCGGCCGCTTGCCAGTTCTTTGGACGGATGCTTTCCCGTGAGCATGATATTCAGCAGCACCCCAAGAGAATAGATGTCCGCCCGCTCGTCCGTCTGGGTAATCCCGTATTGCTCCGGCGCGGCATAGCCTGTGGTTCCCAAGATCTGCGTGTCCTGGTTTGTGTCGCTTTTGAAAATGCGGGAAGCGTCAAAGTCGATGAGTATCGCCTCGCTGCCCCGGATTATCACATTTTCCGGCTTGATGTCCCGATGCACCGCGCCCAATTTATGCAGCACCCACAGGGCATTACATAGCTGCATGGTGATTTTTCGCGCTTCGGCGTGGGAGAACAGCGCGCCCTCCAAAAGGTAGGCAAGAGAATCCCCCTGTATGTATTCTTCCAGCACCGCCACCATACCGTCCCGCTCCGCAGTCTCCATAATCTGCGGCAGGTTTGGGCAGGAGATCCCCAGCAGCTTCCGGTAGACTTCCCCATTTCCACGATAATGGCGAAAAATAAAGCGTGTTCCGTTCTGTTTGTTTTGCAGAAGCGAAACACTGCCGCGCTCGCTATGTTTGATCGTCTTTACGGTTTCATAGTCCGTTTCGATGCTTGATAACAAATATGGATAAATCGCGCTCACCCTCTTACGCTATGCAAAGCGCATATTGATTTTGCTCGCCTGAACCAGTATGATTATACAAAGAAAACACACGGTTGTAAAGGCGGTGGAACATGAAAGACACGAATAATCTGCGGCAGGAGCTGATGGAAGCTCCAAGTCTCGACCAATTCTTATCGGAAAATCAGGACAGCTTCAACCGGGACAGCGTTTGCGAATTGCTGAACCGGCTTTTCCAGAAGCGGAGGATATCCAAAGCGACGCTTGCCAAGCGGTCCGGTATGAGCGAAGTATATTTGCATCAGGTTTTTTCCGGGCGGCGCAATCCCTCCCGCAGCCGTCTTCTGTGCCTGTGCTTTGGCCTGAATGCATCGCTGGAGGAAACGCAGGAGCTTTTGAAGCAATGCGGGTTTGCGCAGCTTTATCCCAAGGACAGACGGGATGCCATTATCCTTTACGGTATTTTGAATGGAATGGATCTATTTGCAGTAAACGACAAGCTGTTTGCGGAAAATGAGGAGACGCTGTATTGAAGCCCCTTTGCCCTGCGGGAAAGGATGAAATCGGCAAAGGTTTCGTCCAATGTGACGGTGCAATTCATCCTGATTTTCTTCATTTACCTGACCTCTTGATTTTCAGAATTTCCATCAAAAATCAAGCGCACAGGTGCCTTTTGCAAATCCCCCGAATTTTCCACTTTTGAAAAAGAAAAAACCTTGAAATCAGATGATTTCAAGGTTTTTCTTCACTCTTTCGAGCTTTTGGTGGAGATAAGCGGGATCGAACCGCTGACCTCTTGAATGCCATTCAAGCGCTCTCCCAAGTAATACGGTTACGCACCCCCGGTATTTTGAAAGTTAGGGTGCAACTGGCTGCTTGGAAGTGGAAACAATCATAACTGTAAAGAATTTTCTATGCTGTGGGACTTCAATTCCTTTTTTATGGAATTGTCGTCCCATGTTTTTTGTGGGGGTGCATTCGTACAAGATTCATGTCAAATTTGAAACTTTGAAGGACGATAAGAAAATAAAAGTACGCCCGATAAGCGACGAAAGCGATGCTAATAGATATGCGTCTTTATTAAAATCCTTAGCTGCAAACTTCTCAAGCATAGCTTCCTCAGTTTTTAGGAGCTAATATATTTTTAATTAGGGTGTATCTGAAAACTCAAACCTCATATATAAATTGCACAAAATCCAAAAATGCAGTAGAATAAAAGAAAAAGCATAGGGGTGATCTTATGGCAGCAAAGCGATACGAGCTGACCGATACCCAGTGGGGCAGGATCAAGGATCTGATTCCACGAGCTAAGACTGGCAGGCCGCCAAAGGATGACAGGATGATGCTCAATGCAATGCTCTGGCTGGCCAGAAGCGGCGCGGCCTGGGCAGATATCCCTGCACGGTTTGGGCCACATCAGACCGTTTACAGCCGATTCTGCAAGTGGCGTGACGACGGAACCCTTTTGCGCATTTTTCAGGAATTGAATGCGGATGCAGACTATGAGAACCTGTGTATCGACAGCACGAGCATCAAAGCACATCCGCAGAGTGCGGGTGCAAAAAGGGGGCTGTAAATTCGGAAAACAACCAGTTTATCGGTGTAAGTCATGGTGGAAAGACTACAAAAATCCATGCTATTGTGGATGCATTGGGAAATCCCGTCCACTTTCTGCTTACCGGCGGAAACATCTTTGATGCCAGTGCCGCCATCGATCTGCTTTCGGGAGTGAACATTTCTGGCAGCAACATTCTGGGAGATAAAGCATATGGAGCAAAGTCCATTCGCGCCTATATCGCAGAGCAGGGAGCATCATATACGATCCCACCCAAAAGCAATGTAGTCGAGCCATGGTTTTGTGATTTCCACACTTATAAGGAACGCCACCTGATTGAGTGCTTCTTCAACAAACTCAAGGTTTTTCGCAGGGTCGCTACTCGCTATGACAAGCTCGCCGTGTCCTTTCTTGCGTTTGTCCATCTCGCTTCCATTTGGATTTTGTTGAAATAGTACAAGAATACTTTGTTTTCAGATAGGCTCTAATTCTTCGCACGGATAGTGCTGTATAAAATCTGTTTTAAGTAATTTGTTCTTCAACCTCGCTTGTAATGACAATTTTCACCGAATCAAATTCCAGACCCTGCGCATTATGGATAGAAATACTCTTCTTACAAAACAAAGCAGGTAATCGAAAAAATGCATGCCGTTTTCCAATCCATCAATTGCCATAAATGCAATCAAGATGAAAACAATCCAAACGGTTGCCCACATGATTATTTCCCACTTTAACTCACTTTTTGCTTTATTTATAGTTTCCCCATTTCCAGCAATCTCACATATATCTTCTTTGGATAATATTTTTTCATAGTGCTTTAGTATTTCATCGTACTGTCTTAATATTCTTTTTTGCTTGGCGATAATCTCTGAAACCGTAACCGCACAGTATATCAAGGACCCCAGCAAAACAAAATACATAATGGCTATGATATCCTTTGTAAAAATATCGTCCAATGTGCGGCCAGATATCCCGCTCGTCAATACAGTAGACAATAGGAAGCCTAACACAGCAATGAGATTTCCCTTGATGCCATTTTGAAGCTTATCAATACACTCAGCTATATTATTTACCGAAGTTTGAATATGTTCTGCAACAACATTCGTAAGCGCAATATACTGCTCCACGTCTTTCTTTAGGTAAAGATTATAATTGGCTTGTATTGAAGCCAATGTCTTTCCATCGAGCCTTGTTATCTTTGTAAAACGGCAATGTGTACTAACTGTATTCCGTGCCAGCAGTATTTTGTCAATTGGATTTCCATCAACAAAAACCCAACTGTAAATCTTATACATTTCTTCATTGCTCTCTTGCAATCGCAATGGAATCACATCGTCCAAAATGCGCTGTCCGGTAATTTGAATTCGCAGTTCATTTTCAGAAATTGAACTTGTTGTGGCAAGGTACGCCAACGACAAATTGGTGCAGATGTTGGAAAACAAATCGTTTAATTTACACTTCTCGCTACCGACATCCACCGCAAAATCATCGGGAAGCAACGGATATTGCGATTGGTTATAAAAGCAAGAAATCTCTCTACATTTATCAAGTCGGTTTTTCCTATCAAGCACAGTCCATTTTATCGAATGAGTTCCCGAATCAAATACCATCGTGCCTGTTTTGAAAAATATTTCCCTATCGTAAACTTTGAAGTAGATATGTTGTTGCTCTTCATAGAGGTCGGCAAAAGCAGTCAACACATCGCAAATGGATAAACTCAGAATATCATTAACAAATTTCTCAAAGCAATAGACCGATAGATACCCGTCCTTAAAACCTTTTGTAATCTCAAACGTGATAGAAACAGGTACATCCGCAAACAGGCTGCTTTTAAAAGCCACATATGTCTCCTCGTCAAAGGGTGCGTTTGATGTAATTGTATAAACACTGCCACTATCATCGTTCAAAAAGGCTCTCACGCTATCTTGCTCAGGAAATAACGAAATAAGACCGCGCAAGCCGGCTTCATTTGGGAGGCTTGAAGGAGCAACTGACAAATGAATATTTACATTCTTAACCCGTTCGTCCACATCTATGTCTGCGCATCCAAAAGCTTCACGGATCTTCTCTAAGTAGTTCACTTGTTTTTCTCCCATCAGGATCATCCCTTACTTCTCTTTGCGTTTGAAAAACCTCTTGAATGTTACATTATCTGTTGTTCGGATTTTCAAGTACTGAGTACCATGTTCATCACGTTCTGAATAAATAACTTCTTCGATTTTGTCTATTTCGTCCGTAATTTGAAGCTTAATACCTTGATAAACATCATATTCCCTTTTTATTCTAGCCTTAATTACGGATGGAACAGGCGTAAACTGTCTATCAAATTTTCGAACATCAGGCAATTCTAGTAGCTTATCTCGCAGATTGCTTAATTCATCGGTAGACAAATCTGATGGAGTATAGTTGTCCATAATCTCATGAATCATGCTATCATAATCAAGGTGCTCGCTTCTTTTAAATTTCGAAACAAATGCATTCCGAAGGACAGTATGATCAAATGGTGCGTTACGCTTTATGATGCTATACAGTTCGTGATCAATTGCTTTAAAGGCAACCTGGGTATTACGTTCATCATCGATGACAGGCGTCAGTTCCAGAAAGTCACTCCACCAATATTTTGCCGCAGTGTTGGAATATACTTTTGCATTATAACATCCGTTTGATGCATTCGTTAAATCAAATATACAGGTTTTCCAAACAGTTTTCTTGTCTTTAGAAAAGCCGCTTTTAAAGGAAAAATCAATGTCATCAACGAAACCGCCATGCTCAACTTTCGCAAGTAGATACGTCTTATTTTCTGTCTGTTCATCACTGATATATGCTTGAACAAGGCTACCTTTTTGAACTTGGATTTCCAAATGTTCAATCCGTTGCTGTGCAGCCGTCTCTTTATTAAGTAACCTCATAGCAATTATATTCGCATTATCTTGGATGGTTTGTGGATTATTAATATGTGCTTGTGTATCTAATATGGCGTTTATTACTTCTGTTCTAACAGAAAGAGTCATAAACTCACGCACAGTCGTGTTACTGTTAATATCACCAATCAAACCCGAAACATATTCTCCAAATGCCTCTGGTGGAGTTATGGTTCTTATCTCTCCATTTTCGTAATCAATTAGATGAACCGATGTTGCAATAATTTCCATAGAGCTTCCGCCTTTCTTTATGCTAAATTGATTTACAGATTATTGACTCTGATTATGTTCTGCCATGTCACCCTTGATTTCAATCCATGATGCTGCTCCGAATACAGGATAATTCCTTATTATCAATGCAAGAGGAAGCTATTATGAGTATTACAGTTTCGGAATTTATCGAGGATTTTGCGCGCAAACTGAGTGCCGACCAAGTATCTCTATTTATAGGGGCAGGCGTGTCAACAGAAATAGGGTTGCCTGACTGGAAAATGCTTTTCTCTGATGTGGCAAAGGCACTATCTCTTAACATCGAGTTGATTGATGATTATTATCAACTATCTCAGTACTATTGCAACAAGTATAGCATCAGCGATCTAAAGCGCTTAGTGGCTTCGAAACTTCAAACGATTGAAACTGGCAGTAAAACACTCGAAAGCTTATTGGAGTTAGACTTTAAATCTATTTGGACAACAAATTTCGATACTGCAATCGAGAACTGTATGCTCAATAAGCGGACAAGATACTATAAGGTTCATAATGACAAAGACCTTTCTTGCATCAGTACTGGCTCAATGCCCGTACTTTATAAGATAAATGGAGATATAAATGACCTTGAAAATATTGTTCTTACGCAGAGTGATTGGGAGAACTTTGAACACACACATCCGACAATGCTCACATTCTTGAAGAAAGAATTAGTTTCTAATACATTTCTATTTATTGGTTACAGTTTCAGAGATCATTTGATTAAGACGGTATTAAGTCAAATTCATCAATTTGTCGGCAATCATGGAATACACCATTATGCGATCTTTCGAAAGGAGAACTCGCCAGCATTTAATTGCTTCATGACAGATCTCGAAATAAACTATAATGTTAAGCCGATACTTATTGATGATTATTCGGAAATACCTTGTATCCTGTCAGAAATTTACGCCCGCAAAATCAAGCGTAATATTTTTATTTCCGGTAGATTAGATGCCTACTCGGATGAAGTTGAATACTTTGCAAATACTCTTTTAAGCAATTTATCTGTAACGTTGCTTAGTAACGATTTGAATATCTGCACCGGAATGGGAAGAAAAATAGGTTATTTTGTTGCTGGTCCGGCAATCCAGTATCTTTTATCAAACGGTATCACTCAACTCGATAAAAGGATACAAGTTCGACCGTTTGATGATAACTTAGATGCAAATGATTTTACAAAATATAGAGAATACCTGATTGGGCGGAATAACATAGCGATTTTTGTCTTTGGTCAAAAGTTTATAGGTGGTAACTCTACGAATTCCGAAGGCGTTATTGAAGAATACAAGATAGCCAGAAAACTAGGAAAAATAATTATACCAATCGGTAGTACTGGTTTTGCAGCGCACCAAATTCTTGAAGAGATTAAGCAGGAAATAATCCAATATCCATACCTGGAACCATATATAGACATTCTAAGCACGGAAAAGGATGTTAGTGCATTATCAAAAGCCGTATTGCAGATTATCAAAGATGTTCTATAGAATCACTTAGTATTAGTATCATTGCCAGAGAGAAAATACTTAGCGAAAGGTGATCTAGCGCGACATTAAGACCGGTAAAAACATAAATTCTTTGAACAATTTTGCACGCATAGCTACTCTCCTTGAGCAAGTGTTTCGATTTTATGTATAAATAAGCAGAATAAAGGAGGGCAATTCTTGCTGAGTAGTTTGGAGTATCAATATGAAGATAGGCATCAAGCAAAGAATACATATAATCTTTATTGCTATTCCTCAGATAATTAACGCATTCTGAAAGAGATCGATATTTTCTGTTTAAGACTTCATCGTGAAGCATTCTTTCTATAATTTGATTTGCGACAAATAGTGTGCCAGAATGCTCTCCTATTTCGTTGTATATTATTTTCTTTATCCAATTGTATTCTTGCGGTAATTCATCAGCAGACATGCAATATAAAAGGGGAAACAAAATAATTTCCCCCCTTTCATATAGTAATTGAGCGTAATCTAGTTCTTCTTTTGCACAATTACTTGAAAAAAAGTTTTTAGAAATGACGAAGATTACATAATGACTACCGCTGATTCCTTTTTTGAAATTTTCTTCATACCGATTGTCTCCTAAAAACATATCATAGAAATCGTACCATACTTCAAAGCCGTAATTCTTTAAGTGGAATACTAGTGATTCAACTACGGTATATCTATCGCCACTTGAATATCCTATAAAGATCATAGTTTATCTCCGTATTTTACTCTCGAAATTCATTTGATAATAAGGAATTATCCTTTATTAACTACACATATTTTACACCTTATTTGTTTAAAATGCAACATTTTCTATAAACAAATCAATTATTTTTACACTTAATCCCTCGGTTTCCATGTGATATCATGTGATATAATGTTTTCCTAAACTAAGGAAAGGACACATCTTATGAAAGAAGAAAAGCTGGGAATACTATTGACCTCCTACATGTGCCATTGCCAGTTCGAAAAAGCACTCAACACGCATACACTCAAGGCATATAGGAGGGATATTAACCAATTTATACGTTTTTCCTCGTCGCAGGCAGATCCATTCTCCAAAGAAAATATTCAGGCTTATATAGCATGGCTCCATACTGACTATGCAGTGAGAAGCGTGAAACGTAAAATGGCAAGCCTGAAAGCATTTTTTACCTACCTTACATTTGAAGGAGAACTTGCTGACGACCCTTTTTCACATATGCGGATCAGGCTCCGTGAACCATCCCTACTCCCAAGGACTATCCCTTTAGCGACTATCGACCAGCTTTTAAGGCATGTTTACAGCCTTCAGTCGATCTACAACAAGAGAACCTATGCTTATCGTGTAGTTGTCCGAGATGTTGCAGTTCTAGAACTCTTGTTCGCGACAGGCATTCGGATATCTGAATTGTGTTCCCTGCAGCCCAATGATGTTGGGCTGCAAGAAGGTTCTATTAAAATATACGGAAAAGGTGCCAAAGAACGGCTGATCCAAATTGGGCACCAAAACGTTCTTCATGCGTTGCGCGACTATACGCACTACTGGAGTGCCGATATCCAAACCGCAAACCATTTCTTTCTAAATCGGCTCGGCAATCCTCTGTCTGAGCAGTCTGTTCGCTGTATGATAAAGAAATACTGCAACCAGTCCGGTATTTCTCTTCATATCACACCACATATGTTTCGCCATTCATTTGCCACATTTTTGTTGGAAGAAGACGTTGATTTGCGTTATATTCAGCAGCTCCTTGGACATAGTTCCGTCACAACGACGCAGATTTACACACATGTAACGCTTAAAAAACAGCGCGACATCCTCACTTGCAGGCATCCACGTAACAGGCTGTCTGCTTCCGGTAGATAGTTTCTTTCGGGACGGCTCCGTGAGGAGCCGCCCCGTGCGGGATTACTCGCACAGAATTTCTTTCAGCTTCTTCAATGCAGCTTTCTTCCTCTTATGGGCAGCTTGTTGCGAAATCCCATTTATCTTACTGTATTCCAGCTCGGATATCGGTTCTTGGGTTAAGAAAAACTGGCGGATTATGTTCTGGTCATCATCCGTCAGTTGCGCAACAGCCTGAATCAAGCGTTCAATCTCGGAGCGCATAATCAAATCTCCTTCAATATCAATGTTCGCATCAGGAAGTACATTCTCTCCCTCTATCGTTTCTCCATCTTCCGTCATTGCTATGTATGAAATAATGGAGTATCCACTCTCCCGTTGCCTGCGGTTCTTGTATAGATTACTTTCCCGCTCTCTTTTCCACACCGGATATTCATCTTCGGAGCATTCGTAAAACAGGGCATCGCCTTCTTCAAATGTAGCATCCAGCTGAAGGAACCTGTTTTTGCGCTTTCGTCCCGTATCGGTTTTTAAGAACTGCGCAAATTGGTGGGCGTTCATTTCTATCCAGTTATCTTCCGCAGCCGGAAGACGTTCATCTTTCTTTACTAAGTAAATTCTTTTCATCTGTAATCTCCTTTGATTTTTTTGATTTGGGTCAAAAAAATCGGAGATTACGGATATTTTGCTTTATAGGCTAGCCACTGCCATTTAACAAAGTGACATGTCAATGCTCGTTACTGATGAGCCTATTAAAGGACATATTGGCTAAGCCCATTTTGAGCAATGTATGCTGTCGCCGTCAGGTTGCAATTCGCTTTTCTTTCTTCCATGCGTTCTCTCCATCACCTTGGAATAAAATCTCTCAAACCAAGTCCTTGAGATTACCCCTGAAAGCAGAAATAAGCCTGCATTACCAACTCACTGAATTGGGAATGCAGGCTCACTTTTTAGAATCTCTTCAATTTATGTGGTTTTGTCGAACCGTTGTCAAACAATCAGCGCAAGCACACGCAATAGTGTAACAAAATACAGATCAGCTCTGAAACGACCGCTATGACATCAAAACCGCCATTTACGGCAGCGATTATCATGACACCGCACATAATCATTGCGTCCATGATCAGGATTCTTAGCGGAATGATCTTCTTTACATCATAAATCGTTAGCCCCGCCATCAGAAGCGTCTCCCATTCTCCGCTGGTACTTTGCCTTTCCTGAAGGAGCTTTTCCCGTGTCAGAATGGCGGAACAGGCGACGAATACAGCGCTTACCAAAAATGTCTGCCATGTTTGCTGCTCCAGAAGGTTCCATGCAAGGCTTGTATCCGTATCTACACTTGCGGATAGCCGCTGTTTCCGCAGACTTGCCGCTGCTTTCTCCACAACGCCTTTGTTCACAAGCCGAAGCGCGATGGTTGTTCCTGTAAATTGCGCGCCAAACAGCTTTCGTGCCACTTCGTAGCCCATATAGATTTGGGGTGTTTCTAATTCGTCCTGATAAATCCCGCAAATCTGCGCTTTTGTCTCCACATCTCCGCTTTTCAGCAGGATTTCTTCCTGAACAGCCATTGGGAGGTCGCTGCCTTTTTCGGAAAACAGTTTTGCCGCTGCCTCGTTCAGAACAAGGTATGGCATATTGGTACTATCCGTAAAGAGAGCGCCATCTGTCAGGTTTACATCCAGATAGGCACTGTACACGGCATCAATCTGGCAGCTCACGGTTTTTTCTCCAAATGTCAGCTGGCAATTCATTTGCAGGATCGGACTGACCCGCTCTACACCAACAATTTGCGACAAAGTATCCAAATTGATCTCTGTGCTGTTTGTGGAAGCAATCAGCTCAAAAGGTATCTGCTTCTCTGTATAGAGCTGCCGGGCGGCCTGTGAGCCGGGAAACAGCATGTAAAGCCCCAGACACAGCATGATGACAGCCGTCCAGCCACAACGCAGAATGGTTTTTGCCGCGATTTTACAGATATGCCCCGCCGCGATTTTTCTGGCGTTTCCTGACAAGGATAATTCCAAGGGCTGCTGCAAGGATTACACCTCCCAAAATCAGAACGGATACCCACCACTGGCTTGCCGCCTTTTGTTCCTCCTCTTCCGCGTTATCTGTCTGCTGAAGCTGGACGATAGGACGGTTTACAACCGTTTCAAAAGTCGTTTCCTGCTGAAATTCTTCACCATTTTCATTCTCGTATATCAAAGTAACCGTGCCGACCGTACTGCCGTACTGGCTGCCATTCTCGTTCCCCTTGCTGGCATTCAGGGCAATAATGTATAAATCAATTTTCGTAGATGCCGAGGTTCCCGCATTCATGGTTCCGATATACCCGGTATTGGACGGTGCGAAACCGAAGCCGGACACAACGCAGCGAACATTGTACATCGGGTCCCGACCCATGTTCATGACTTGGAAGTTTACAGGGATGGTTTCCCCCACGGTCACGCTGTCCGCAAAGCGGGGCATTACCAATTCCATATTGGCGGGCTGCCGGATTTCCACCAGCGCCGTACCGGAGGATGACAGGTTCAGGGTTTTGCTGCTGTCGTAGCTGAAAGAGAAATTGATCGGATATTTTCCCGCGGGGAGCGAAGAATCTGTTTTGAAACGGATGGTCAGTTCCGTCTCTCCGCCGGCCGGAATTCTATCGATCTGGAAGATGTCGCTGTCTTCCAGCAGATCGATGTGCAGGTTTCCGGTGTCCACCTTTATCAGCATGTTCCGCACAAATTTCGTGGTCAGGGAGTTTTTCAGAGTGACCGTCAGCGTGAACGGTTCTCCGGCCATTGCCCTTTCCGGCTCCACTCTGCTTCCGGAAATATACACGACCGGTTCCGCGGTAGCGACCTCCGGCGCTGTCGGCTTCGCCTCCGTGGATTGCCCGTCCGTGATGGTCACATAGATGGTGTAAATACAGTTGATGGGATTGTTTTCCTCGTCATAACCGGAGATATTGACGGTCACGGGATAAACTCCGTTGTACCGTTTTTCAGAAAGCGCCACATCAAACTGAACCAGAAACACATCCTGAAATTCCTCCGTATCCTTGGGAACGACGGATTCCAGTGTGAAAATCTTTTCGTAGTTGGCGATCTCAAAGGGCGCGGAAGCGCTGGCCCCCAATCCCAGAGACACCTTGATCTCGTTTTTATATAGTGTTCCGTTGGTACGCAGCGGCAAAACCAGATACATGGTGTCGTCGCTGATTCTCGGTATGTAACCATCCTCATAAGCCCGATCCATACCGTGATAAATATGCTCCGTATCAATTTCCACCGCGGTAGGGATTTTGGATGGTACAGTGGGCTGCGTTGGCTGAGAGGGTTCCGTCGGCTGAGATGGCTCTGTTGGCTGGGATGGTTCCGTTGGCTGAGAAGGATTCGTCGGCTGGGAAGGGTCTGCGGGAGTCCCATTGCTTCCGGGATCAGATGTTGCACCGTCCTGAACAGCAGCGTTTTCCTCTGCAGGCATGGTATCGCCGATGTCATCCGCGTAGGCAGCAAGTGGCATTGTCATCACAAGCACGACAGTCAGCAGTGCCGCAAATATCTTCTGAATCATTGTTCTTCCCTCCATCATTACACACGCAGCTCCTGTGTCCACCGTATCTGTCTGGGCGCTGGGGCGCCGCTGAGGTAGATCAGCACACTGTTTTCCGGGCGCAGCTCCCATAGGATATGCCATAACGTGTCTGTGTCCAAATCTGGCAGGTCATCCAGAAGGCCATTGAGCACCAATACCTTGGGCTTACAGATTACTGCCCGCAGGATCGCCGCGTGTGCCTGCTTACGGGCCGTACATCTTCCGGGCGTATTGTACAGACTGTCCAGCGGCAAAAGTTCTGAGGTCAGAGCTTTTACCGCTTTCAGGATTTCCCCGTTTCCAATCCCTGCCGCCTGCATTGGGAACGCGATCTGGTCAATCATCCGAAGCTCCGGAATCCATCCCATGCCTTGCGGAATCGCCCCAATGTTGTTCCGTCGAAAATCGGCTCCCAAGTCGGGCGTCAGCGTGTATGGGTCAATGCCGTTGATCGTGACTGTCCCCGCGTCCGGCTTTCGCAGGCCGCAGAGAACTTCAAAAAACAGTTTGCCCCGTTTGGGAGAGCTGTTCACAAAAATTGTGTCCCCGGCATCTCCGATGATCGTCAGCATCCGTTCCAGACTTCCGGTACTTTTCTGATCCGGAATAAAGTTGGCTTCTATCAAATGTCCCATTATCTCACCACCGTCAGAACGCCTGCGTCCATTTCGCAAACCGTATCGCAGAGCTCGTCAATGTCTACCTGATTGTGGCTTGCCAGAATCACCGTTTTCCCCTCTGCCCGGAGTCCTTTGATTACATTGCGGATATGGACGACACCATGCTTGTCCAAACCGTTGAGCGGTTCGTCCAGAATCAAAAGGCTGGGGTCCTCCATCAGCGCCTGCGCGAAGCCCAAACGCTGCCGCATACCCAGAGAATACTTTCCCACCGGTTTTTTCATATCCGGGTCTAGTCCCACCTGCTCCAAGACGGTTCGGATGGTCAACGCATTGGCCTTCTTTTGCAGGGACGCCAGAATCTTCAGATTCTGCGTCCCGGACAGATGAGGAAGAAAACCCGGTGTTTCGATGATGATCCCGATATCCTCCGGAAAATCCGTTTCTTTACCGACCTGCTTGTGATTGACGTAAATAACGCCGCTGTCCGGCTTCAGGAAGCCGCAGATGCACTTCATCAGGACGGTCTTGCCGGAACCGTTATTGCCTACGATCCCGTGGATTTTGCCTTTTTCAAAGGTGTGGGAAACGTCCTTGAGAACATGTTCTTCCCCGAAATATTTATTGACGCCGCATACTTCAATGATGTTTTCCATAATTCTAGACCACATCTAATTGCTTGTACATCCTAAGAATATCCTGCCATGTTTGTGCCTTCCCAAGGCTTTGTACATTGGCAATAATCTGTTGTAATTCTTGATCCTTGGTTAGAAAGCAGGGGAGGAACAGATAGTATCTGTTACTTCCAACAAAAAAGTTAAAACCTAGTCCCGTGTCTCCAATTACATGAGAGATTGCTTCAAAGCCTTCAGATGCTCTAAAGATAATTCGCTCACTTAACTCTTTATCTGACATGATTTGCTGGAGATTATTCTTGGCCCTTTGAAGTGAATAATTGTTTGTTTTGGCTTCGGCAATCGTCTTGTCAATCGAAAAATAGTGGAGAAAGTATGCAGAATGATCTCTGGGCGTTTTAAGCCAATTTAGCATTTCAGAATAAAACGCCTGCTCGTGTGCGACACCATTACGGGGGCCAAGAAGTAAGCACGAAGTCCTCTGAGAAACGATCAACCGATACTTCGCATTTTGAATTAGCTTTACACCTTCCGTATAAGCAATTGGCGGGTCGATACCGATAATTGGTGTCAATTTGATCTTCCGGTCAATAACATTTTCAAGTTCCTGATGCAATGCACTGGCCAGATCTTCGCATGACGAGAATGTTGCAATTTGCATGTTATACAATTCTGGCGAAACCGACTTGATTGCGCTGATTCCCTTGGTTGGAAACAACTTTTTTCCTTGGCTGTTATAGTGTATTTTTGCAAAAGCCAATATGGGGATTCCCCGTGCTAATGCGATTTTAAGTTCCCGTTCCACCATTGTTGACTCCGTATTTCCTACGATAAGAACGAAAAAGTCGCATTCTTCATTTAATACTCGCTCGAAGTTGTACTGTGTATGGACGTCTTCGGGGTTTCGCACAGCCTGATGTCCCATATGATCGATTACCGATTTCGCAATATATCGATAATCAGGGAACCCTTGCTCTCTCTCAATTACAGAGCTTATGCACACGGTAAATTTAGCCATTTTTACCTCCATATTTCTTTAATCGGTGCTGCTTATTAGTGCATTTGAAATCTCCACGCATTATCATCCATCCGTTCCTGTGAAACTGAAATTGTACCGCTTTGCCCCCCGAATGGAGGCGAAATACAGAATTACGGACAGCCCAATGAAAATACAATAAGACTGCCACAGCCGGGGCAGCTTATCATATCCGAAATTGTGCATATGATAGGTTGCCTGATTGAGCGGGGACAGCCAGCCGATAATGACATTGGCAATATAATACGCTTCATCCGGCAGTTTGAGAATGAGCTGAATGGTATCCGGCTGCATGAGAATGCCGTATAGGCTGAACACCAGTACGCTGGCTACTCCCGCCGCCTGACCAAACCACAGATTGCAGGCCAACATCAGCAGCACCATGACCGAGGTATAGCCCAGCATCAACAGGAAAATAGAGATCATACTCTGATAAGGCCAGCTCATTTCCAGCGTCTTTACAAGAGCTGGGATCGCTACCCGCTCTCCGGCGTTCGTATAGCCGAGAATTGCCGCTGTCGGACTCCACATATTGGCCGCAAAGGACTGCTGGATGGACAATACAATGGTGCTTCCAAGAACAAAGGCCAGATAAATGGTCGTAGCCGCGAGAATGTACACCACCTGACCGGTGATCCATGTTCTCCGATCCGTCCGTACCAGATAAAAGGGGGTTCCGGAGGACAGAAACGGCATATCCGCAAACAGCAGCACCAGCAACACAGAGGAAAGAAGGATGGAATTACTGTCGCCAAAGCTCCAGATGAAGGACTCCACCATCTGCATGGTCGTATTATGATCTACCGCAAAGCGAACGGCCTTATCGGTCAGAAGGAAACTCATAATAAGCGTGAGGGCAAAGGTGACCAGAATCCGGGGATTTCCCCGCCACAGGCGGAAGTTGTATCCGGCAATGAATAACGGCTGACGGATTTTTCTCATAAGGCCTCCAGTCTCCTTTTCCCCCGGATGTAAAAGATCAGCCCACATAAGAACGTCAGCTCCAGCAGGAACAGAATTGCGCTTCCAAGCCCATACGGCCAAGTTTTCAGGTCAAGCCAGTTCTTAGGGGAGAGAAGCCCAGCTTCCGGAAAGTACCGTTCGTAGAGGATGACCAACAGGTAATACACGATGAAAGGGGAGGCGTAAGCGATGTATTTGCTTTCCATAATGGTACTCATGGTCAGCCCAACTACCGCCCATAACCCGCCGTTCCAAAATAGCAGTACCAGATGATTCAGAATCTGGGGTGAAATGCTTGTGTACCCTTTCACAGCTCGCTCAACGGGGGTGAATACAAGTGCTGTTATTCCCCATACAATTAAGGGACCCAGAAATACTACACCGCCGCCGTAGAGCCAGCAGGCCGCGAAGTGGCTGAGGAGATACCCTGAATAGCTTCCCCGAATCAGATAAAACCGTGAAAATTTACTTTTTACATCCTCAAGATATCCGGCAGCAAATGGAATCGCTGCCAGAAGCGGGAGAAAAGATGCTACCACATCAGAGGTAAGCGCTTTCATCATAAGATCATTGTGATACCCTTGGTCAAACCTCCTGCCTTGCTGCCATGTTGCCAGAATGGGTTGGAGGAATGTAACGAGGGTCAGACACATAGCAGCCAGAACTGCCAGCCAAAAGCGGAGGGTCCATCCCCGGCGAAGCTGAGACAATAGGTTGTTCATGGAAACCGTCTCCCTTTTCTTCAGTTGGTCTTTCTTTTGTTTCCGGAATGAACCAATATTTTCCGTCAGTAAATCGTCCCATCTACCGCGTTCACGACAACCAGAGACTGCAAGCGAGAACCATAGGGATTGGGTACTGTCTTAACCTCTATGGGCGAGTCGATTTGTGTATCCGATCACGTCCCCGTTTGCAGACATCGGAAAAGTTGTCTGTGTCAGCGCATAGGCTCCACCATAATCCTCGGAGCTTTTTGTCTATTGTCCTGTTTTACTGGTTCGGTTCACTTCGCGTCCCAGGCATTGTTCTTGCACATTAAATGATAGATCCATCTATTGCATTAATCCACACAAGTGCTTGCTGCCTCTCACCGAAAGGTTCTCCGCTGCCTATGTAGAATGTACCACTTTCAACTCCGTAATAATCTGCTGTTCCATAAAGAGCAATTGCGGGAATATAGTAGTAGTTCTCATTTGCAGTTTTCATGCGTGCCAGACCAAATCCCATTGAATCAATTGTTACTTCACATTTAATCTTCTCACCGAAAGATTGTTCATATGTTTCAATGATACCAGATGGTACACCGTACCCTGCATATACATCTGCATTGCTTATATGATTCTTAGCAATATTTACAAGTTCATCAAGGCCAAGCATATATACATCAGAATTTATGACTGTATTGATTTCTATAGGAGAGTCAATACCAAAAGACATCAGCGTTCCTTCAGGAGAAAACTGAAAAAAGGCATTGGTCAGATAGTATTCAGAAGAAAACGTATCACTGCTAGTCAAGGCAGGATTTTTCTGTCCAGAAAGTACCGTAATACCTTCCAACACAGGTCTGGCGTTAATGCGTATTGAATATTCTGGGATTTCTCCGTAATACTGCACCTCTATTTCTGGCTCATCGGCAAACCACGTTCCTAAGTTTATTTGGTTCAGTATTTCCTGAGCACGCTCGGAACATAATTCCAATTGCGCCTGACTAGGTTTGTCTGTTCTGCACATCTGAGCTTGCAGAATTCTGCGATCGATGCTTGTTTTACCAATCCCCAATGTAATACTGTTAAGAAGGAAATCCTGCTTCACCCTAGTTACAGCATTAAGTACATATTCTATACCATCTACCATCGCTGTGGCCTGGATGATATCATTACTATAGGGATACTCTGAAAAGTAATAATTCTCGGGCTTGAATACCCAATCACAGATTTTATGTGGATTATCTTCTGATGCAGATTCAAGGAGTTCAGTATAGATTTGAATGTTGTATTTCAGTGCATCGATATCATCTTCATTCACCCTCCCATATAAAATCGAATATGCATCATCATTTGTATACTGCGACCAGCAACTAATAGCTTCCTGCAGTTCTTCTTTTGAATATTGAGGGGAACTATCCGGTTCTTGCTCATAAAATACTGCATCTTTCAATAGTGTTTGCGCAACATGGTTCACATCTTCACCAGTCAAATTATGAGGAACAACTTCCACTACGGGCATTTCCGTTATGGAAATGGTTTGGTCAATACACATTTGAAATTCAACACTACCATCTGTGCAAAAAAAGTTCTCCGAAAACTGTATTGGAATCTCTCCATATAGTTCTTGAGCAGCTTTTTTGTGTAAATTAGTTTCGAATGAGCCGTCATTTTTGCTAATAACGGCATTTTTTTCAGGGCTTACTTGACATGCACTAAACAGCAAGGCTACAACAGTAAATAAGGTAATTATATTGTATTTTCTCTGCATAATATTACCTTTCGCATGTGAATTGTTGTTCAACATAACTCCTCCAATTTGCCTGTCAGTGAGGCTCCTTCCTTTTCACAAGAGAGACCGCCTTGGTGCGATAAAAAAGCAAGCCAAACTAAGACAATAAGCATATAAACCAAGCGAGAACGGTTCCCCGTAGCACTAGGTTTAAACTGCTGAGACACGAATATACATCTTAATTTCAATAAGGATCCAAGCACATTTGTACACTCAAATGCAACAAAACATTGGTGGTAGCTTCATATGGGCATGCACCATAAGGTGCATGCCCATATGAATACTAATAACACCACAAGTGGACAGATTCTACGTTAGAGTTGGCACTATAAACATAGCCCCCAGAATTGCAGACGTTCTTTACATAACCATAGTATGTCTTTCCGTCCACCAAATCGGCGACAGCCATTTGTGCGCCACTGAGAGGCACATCGTGTTCGGTATCAGCAACCGGGCCAGCCACATACTTGCTTCCGTTCCAGTAACAAGCACCAGCTCTAATATTCTCTCCAGATTCAATAGAATGCTTCAGCGTACCAGTAACATACACAGTTGCATTGCTCGGAAGTTCGTAATCGACGAACTTCTTGCCAGAGGAGTTGATGGTAGTTTGCATTTCCTTGATCCGGCCTACTTTGATACCGAACATGCGTCCGTTTTCATCAATCTGCACTGCACTAGCCGGAATAGCCATAGAAGCAACCAACATACATACAAATGCAAATGCAAATAGTTTGAAAAACCGTTTTTTCATATAGCATTCTCCTTTCAGATTTTGTTTCTGCCATCAACCAACGTCCTACCGCTGATAGCCTGCGGTAAACTAGAATAGATTCTCGATTGCGCGCAAATTCGAAAATCTAGGACACATATGAACTGCTGATCAGGCAGGTTCATATTTTTGTGAATAACTATTCCTACCACAAAAATAGCATTGTTTTATTTGAAATTCTACTATATTGGCATAAGCCGATAAAACCATGACACAAAACGCAAAATGCAAACAAGTTATGATACCGGCAGCTGATGTCCACAGCAATCAACTGACTCTATGTCAACAGCAGAATCAGCAGTTACACACTAAATAAGCCGGTTCATGTGGTACTCAACTGTTTGTACTATTGACAATTGAGCCATCCACAGCATTTAAGGACAGCAACGTTAGGTCATCGTTAGAAAAGTAAAAATCTCCAGTTGCCTTATTGTAGAACCCTGCATCTCCGTAAATTGTTAGCGCCGGGATATAGTAATAACTTGTATCGGTATTTGGCTTTCGAATTCGCGCTAAGGCATATGTAACTTTGCTAATCGTTACCTTACATATAATATTTTGACTGCTGGGACTAATTTGAGCCCCAATATCATATTGTGAGAAAGTACTCAACATCAAGTTTGTTTTGGCAAGGTCAAGCAATTCGTCCGTGGGGATAACTGCGACATTTGAATTGATTGTTTCTTCAATATCTACCGGAGAGTCCATTGAAAAATAGATTAGCTGGCCGTTGGGAGAAAATTGAATTTGAATCGAGGACATTTGATAATTAGATGCATATACATCATCTGCTGTTAGGTTGGAAATTGGTGCTTGATAAATTGTAGGTATGCCGTTTAGCATAGGAACCGCACGCACATCAATCATATATTCTGCAATATCCCCATAAAACTTCTTAACTATCTCACATTTATCTACCGTCCATGTCCCCAATCCAAGGTCATCGAGGACTTCTACTGTTTGAGAAAGTATCTTCTCAACTTGTTCAGGTGTAGGCTTTTCAGTCCTGCATAACTGAGCGGTAAAGTACCTTTTATCTATACCTAGAGGACTATCTGAATCAATATACACTCTTATGTAGTTTGCTTTATAGTCATTCTGATTACGAGTACCAAACTGAAGCGTAAATGGTATTCCGCTGACGTTAGTCGTTGCTTTTAACATATCATCTTCTTTGTCAGACTGATACTGCGTTGCCTCAGCTGCACTAAACAGGTAGAAGGGAGCTTTCCTAAAAGTCCACTGACAAGGAACCTTATTGTTCTGATTCTGCGCAGTACTCAGTTTCTCTGTATATTCCTCAATAAATTTTTTGACAACCGGAACGGAATCGACCTGATTGGTTCCCCATAGTGCATCAATAGCTTCTTGAGATGTAAATTCGCTCCATCTAGAAACTTTACTTTGAATTTCTTCTTTCGATAATGATTCATCGCTCCAATGCTGCCATTCCCAAAAAGTAACATCTCCAAACAGGGTATAGGCAACCCGTTTTGCTTCATCACCCGTCAAGTAATGAGGAGCAACTTCTAGGACAGGCATATTGGGGCATTGTGGAGTATCAACAATATCCACATTGAACTCAACAGAATTATCTGTACTATAGAATATTTCAGATAATGCTGTTCCCGTTGTTACACTGGAGGCTTGGCTGTCTGGTGCCGAAATCATAATATTTTCCTCAAACTTGCCATCATTCTTTCCGATTACAACGGCATTACTCGGACTTTCCTGACACCCTGGCAGAATAAAAGATAACATTATTGCTGTGGCAAGCACTAAATATCCAGGCTTAATTTTACTCACAATTTTTCCTCCCCGATAATAGGGTTCATAATAATTGGCATCAAGGAGCCGGACAAGATGCCCGGCTCCTGCTACACAAATTAGCGATAGGGATGGAATTCGTAACTGGTGTCAACTGTTGCGTTATTGCTTGTGCCATAGTAGTACACAAAGGTAGGTGAACTACTCTGAGAAGCGATAAAAACGTTCCAACCGTTTTCTGTTACTACCAGCCTGTCACAGTTCGTTTCTTCAAACCACCCATCTCTTCGACTGAGTTTTGTTGCGATGTTGCTCCAGGTATTGGCTCCAACAATGTAATCAACTTTAGTCCCCATGGTACTTCTTTGGTACGCACCGACCGCAGCTCTGGTTTTGCTTCCCCATATCCCGTCGTGTGTACTGCCAGCCATTTCATCTTGGGTATCGGGATAGGAGAACAAAAAGCGCTGGAGCGCCCACAAGTATTTTGGGTAATAACTTGCATAATACTCGCTGACAGGCTTAAAACTTCCCATTTCTGTACGCCAGGATTCTGCCGCAGATGCAGGCAGTACGAGAATGCTTATGAGTAGTCCCACGGTCAAGATTAATAAGAATCCTTTTTTCATACGTTGTTTCTCCTTATGCTCATGTGCATTTGCTACCATTTTCCCCCCAAACCACTGGTAGCATATGGCTTGATAAAAGTCATCTATCGTGCACATATGGATGACTTTGGAGGACTCTATTATGAACTGCTGATCAGGCAGGTTCATACTTTTAGGGATCGGTATTCTTGGCGTAAGAATAGCATGCCTTTATTTGAAATGCCATTATATTGGCATAAGTCGATAAAAAATCGTCACAAAATGCGAAAAAACTGTGGACACCGGTAATGGTGCCCACAGCTGTCAGTTTTTCTTAGAAAATAGTAATGTCAGTTGTTTGAGAATTTTGCGCTGCTGGGTTGGAAGAGTATACCCGCGCCTTTATCAAAAAGTCCTATTCTTGAAACATCCGGGTCAGGTTTCCAATGAACTTTAATTGCGCTTGACGCAATTCTTCGGCTGACATATTGTCCGCATTCAAAATCGTCATGAGATCGTTGATTAAGTCCTGCTGCTGAGAGGATAAGGCAGTTGAGTCATTAGGCTGAGGTTCATTTAAGCCTACCAAATCATCCAGCGATAAGTGATAAAGCTTGGCCAGGGAAATCAGAACATCGGTTGGGGGAATCTGAACCCCCTGTTCATAGCTCCCGATTGCAGCCTTGCTTTTATGGATTTGTTCTCCTAACTGCTTCTGTGTTAATCCGCGACTTTTTCGGAGGGCTTTTAATCGTTCCCCCAAATCCTGCATGGCTAAAACCCCTGTCCTTCAATTTCTGTTATATTACCACGAGAAAGTCTAATAATTATGGGCTTTACTTTTTACAAAGCATAATTATAATGGTATATATAAATTGCCATTGCGTTAGTGGGAGCGACTATATTATTATGGATGAACAATTCACAATAAAACGACACAAAAAACAGACAAAATGGGTGAATGATATGTATCATTTGATTCTATGCGATGACGACGCTGATACCCTCGAAAGGATAAAGGAGCAGACCACGTACATCTTGTCCAATATGCAGATTAAGTTCAAAATATTTGCTTTTACTGCGTTTGAAGATATCAGTGAGTATATTATGAAACAATGTGATATTGCGATTCTGGACATTGACTTCTCCAAGCGACAGTATTGCGGGATCGATATTGCCAAAAAGCTTCGGGAAATCAAAAAGGACGCTGTAATTATTTTCGCTACAAACTTTATAGAATACGCACCGGAGGGCTATGAGGTTCGTGCCTTCCGATATGTTATGAAAAAGGATATTCGAGAAAAGCTCCCTGGCTATCTTAACGAGGCAGTTTCTTTACTAAAAAATGAAGGTGAAACCGTTAAATTACAGAATAATGGGGAAATCGTCAGCTATGCACTGAAGGATATTCTGTATATCGAGTCAAATCAACATACTGTTTATGTGCATCTGGTTCCGCCAAAGGGCCAAAAGGAAAAGTGCTACCAATTCTATGCATCAATTGGAAAACTTGAGAGAGAGCTAACGCCAAAAGGCTTCCTGCGCGTTCATAAAAGTTTTTTGGTAAATGTTATGCATATACAGAAGTATCAGTGTCAGAGCGTTCTCCTAGACAACGGAACCGTGCTGAATGCAAGTCCCGCCCGGTATTCGGGACAAAAGGAGCAGTATTTATTCTGGAAGGGAAAGATTCTGAATGATTGAGCTTATCAACGCAGTTTGGACTTTCCTGGAACTGCTCTGTTTGTTTATTGTTAGTGACAGTATGCTTAAACCAAGAGAAAATAAGCGGATTGTTGCGCTGGTTTTCTCGCTGGTTTTTGGGGGATGCTTTGGAATTTGCAACTTTTATACGGGCAGTCTACCATTGTCCTATTTAAGCATTCCTTTATGGACGCTATTGATTTGCGGCTGCTTTCACGTAAATGTCGCATATGTTATAATCAGCTTGGTCTATTTCTTGGGCTTATCCTTCATCACGGACACAATTGCCAGTGGATGCGTTTGCTTCTTTGCGGGTATTCAAATTGCAGAGCTGCCGAACCATGCATTTTTGTACATATCTACAGCAACAGCAAGCAAGGCAATTGAAGCATTTATTGCGTTCCTTTTCAACAAGATTTCCCGACAATTTCGAGGAACTCCCATCCATCTACGGTGGGTCTGCTTAGCAATGCTGTTCCCTGCAGTTAGTATTTTGATTTTGATGATACTCTTTGGCTCTGTATCCTTGGTAAAAGAAGCGCCATATGTAGCTTTGGAACTTGGTATAGCCATTGCGGCGGGCAATATTGGAATTGTGTATCTAATCTTTCAATTGGAGAAAAGTGTTCAGGCAAATCACCGCACGGCGCTCATGACACAGCAGATGGAACTTCAATCCGAAAGTATATCTGCCCTTGAACAAAATTATCGCAAGCAACGCAAAGCGACTCATGAATTCCTACACCATCTGGAAGTTTTAGACGGTCTGCTGGGGCAGATGCGAATTGATGATGCCGAAGCCTATATTCGGCAACTACAAGAACAGGAATCTGCAAGGATCTTTGCGATTAATTCCCACAATCCAATTATTGATGTCATCCTAAATCAAAAATTCCAGACTGCCCAGCAGGAATCGGTAGATATGCAGGTTAAAGTCAACGACCTCTCCAATATACCGCTGTCTACACAAGACTTGGCCATTCTTCTTTCCAATCTATTAGACAATGCAATAGAGGCATGTAAAGCAAACGATGGAGCCGAGCAAATCTTTTTCACAATGCTGGACGGTAACCCCATCACTTTAAGCATTGCAAATACGTCCAAACCGGTCAAAATTGTGAATGGTCACATTCCATCCACGAAGAAAGAGCCTGCTCACGGCTATGGACTGTTAAATGTACACGATATTCTCACGCAATTACATGCTGAGTATTCTATTCGGTATGAGGCCGGCTGGTTTCGCTTTACGGCCGAGATTCCCAAGGAATAGTTTAATGTGAATGCTGTCTCGTAAAGAGACAGCATTTTTACGTGTTCGTGACGACTTTTTGTCGGTTCGTGTCAAAATAAGTGAAATAACTGAGTCAGTATTCTAAAATATCTCTGGAAAGAGGGGATATGTGTTGCATAAAACATTAGAACGTTTCGTACAAAAGTATGAGCTTGTCCCTGCGGAGGATATGCCAGTCCTTGTTTACTCATTAGAAAAGGTAATCCTGAATTATGCGTCCCTTATCCCCATGCTGCTATTTGGAATTCTTGTGGCAGATTTATGGACTGCAATCGGTTTCCTTGGAGCGTTCTACTATCTACGAAGTATAACGAACGGCCTGCATGTTTCAACGCCGTTAAAATGCTTTGTTTATTCCCTCATCTTAGAGGCCCTGTGGCTGAGGTGCATCCCCATTATACTGGGCAGCGCCAAGTGGCCGTTTTTGGTAATACCTTCCGCATTGTGTGTGATTTGGTACTTAGCACCATTTAATCATCCCAACTTGCAATTGTCCAAAGAAGAGGTTTTGGCTGTGAAGCAATGTGCGCGCAAGCGGCTTGCGTGTTTGTCGTGTATTATATTTGGATGCCATTATTTGAAGCTGACAGAATTATGTAACGGGCTAATACTTGGGCTTGCGCTGGACGCGGCATTGCTGTGTATGGCATATATCAAAAACTGGAGGAATCATTATGGTCAAAAAGAAGCATGTGACAGTTGACGCTGTTGTAAAAAGGGTTGCCAAGAATCTTGTCGACGGTGAACGAGGCGAATGGCCGCCTAGATGCAGCACTCTTCTCTATCAGCCGGTGCGGCCAGTGAAAACCACCGAACAGAAAAAGGGCTAAATCTACAAGTTAGGGTATCAACAGCTTATACTCGCAGAGGATCTATCTTGGACTCAAATAGATAGTTCTCTGCGAGTTTTTTCAAAGTAGAAGATATTCTATCAATGGGTATGTAAATTACTGCATTCTCCCTTGCTTTAATAAAGAAAACATAGAAAGGGTATGTTACTATGTTATTCTACGATTGGATTGGAATTGCCTTCTCTGCTGTATTGCTTGTTCTTGCAATCATCTCTTCATGTTTGGCGGGGAGCATGAGGGCAAACACAAACGATATTATTATAGACTATTATATCCGGATAAATAGAAAATACATCCGTTCAAGTATTTGGTTCCTTGCCGCATTTTATTGGCTTACACTTTGCTCTATTTTTTCGACAATTGTTGTGATCTATTTGTGTGCATACCCAACTGCTGGGCAAGATACCAAAAGGGTTTTCTTATATTCGGTTATCTCTTTGTTTTGCACAATCGTCAATTTTGTGACAAACCCACGGGATATTTCTACAACTTATCGTAAATGCCATATTTTGTTTGATGAAGCAATTCTATGTGCACGAAATGGACACGATAATGATCCTACGTGGTCAGCATGCGAGAGAAGATACTTCTGCTTGTATCGAGTAGATCATATAATGGAAGAAATGCTTGCAAACGTAATTAAGTAAATTACATAAACGCTTGCCAACGTTCAAGGCTGGACGGCTAGCCAAAAGAACGAATTTTCCGTGAGTGGGCGCAGTTTAAAATCCACGAAGCTCCGTCCCTTTCGGGATCTGATAAATTGGCACACTATTTTAGAATGAAGAACTTCAGCAATTTGGGCTTGTTTAATACAAGATTTAAACAATCGACTCATTATGCAAAATGGAGCAGAATTCCTTAAGAGTTCTGCCCCATTTTTATAACGGAAATCTTTGATTTGTGTGTCAGTTGAAGAATGTAAGACCCACAAGTTATCGGTTAGCAATCCGCAAGTCTAATTATATTGTGCAGTTGGCCTCCGCAATATTGTTCAGCGAGTAAAATGGGCTCGCGCTGAGCATTCATCAATGCCATATTATTCTTAACGTACAGATGCCACTTTATATATCGAAAACCCAATTCTCAAATTAGATTTTCACCTTCAGGCTTTCAGACGCTCGCGGGCATCCCATACCCCAGAATGACGCGGCTCCCCAGAGAATACTGTTTCTGCCGACACATATCTTTGGAATTGCCCTCTACCGTATAGACTACGTTATTTTCTACCCGCTCCACAATTCCCACATGATCCGGCACACCATCCTGGGTTGCCCAGTCGAAGAAAATGAGCATCCCTGGCATCGGTTCCGCAGAGCCGTCCAGCCAGAGGCCGCGCTGCTGGAACCACTGCATTCCAAAGACGCAGCCGGAGAATTTTGGATAAGCACCGCTGTCCAGATAGCCGCACTGGTCGGCACACCAGCTGACAAAGCAGGCGCACCATTCCACACGACTGGTAAAGCCGTACCAGATCCAATAGGGTTCGCCGCCCACATTGCCTATCTGGGTCAGTGCCACATCTACAATGGCGTCCCCATCTTCCGGGGTATAGAACACCTTGCCGATTGGGTAGTACCGCAGCACATGGGGGACATACTGCTTGTCCCCGTAGCTGTTCCAACCCATTTGTTCTGCCATCTTCATGGAAAACTCAACGGCGTTGGCACGGGAGTATTCACCGTATTTCTGCAAGGCCCACGTGATGTAACCGCTGCCGAAGTTATAGCCTTGGAGCGCAAGCTGAATATGTTCCAGATCAATGGGGCTTTCGGCTCCTGCCGTCTGTAAACAGTCCGCCAGATTCTGGATGCCTACTGCAATGGAATACTCCGGGTCAGTGATACCTCCGGGCGTTCTGGGGTACTGTGTATTGTGCCCGCATTCGGAGGCTTGCATGGGGTCATTTCCTCTGCCGCCGGATTCCTGCATCATGACGGCCTGAATCAGCAGAACATAATCCGGAATACCATATTGCTTGGCGTATTTGCGGATGACCGGCTCATAGGCTTCCACCTCTGCACTGAGGGGCAGGGTTTCCATGGAATCATCCTGACTTCCAAAGATAGCAGCGCCGCAGCCAATTAGGACGACAATTACGATCACAAGAACAGCCGCAACACCGCCTGCGCCAATGGCGGCGTAAAGCGCCTTTACCGCTTCTGCCGCAGAGCGTGCCAGCTTGGCCGTCAGCTCTGCGGCCTTTTTTGCAGCCAGTGCAGCCCGGCGTCCAGCGGTGGCTGCGGCATGAACACTTTTTTGCGCAGCAGCGGTGGCGGCCTTTTGGGCTTTCTGGGCAGCATGTTTTGCGGTTGTGTCGGACACTTTCTTTGCGGCTCTCTCGGAGGTCTTGATCGGAACGGAAGAATTCCTAGTACGAATGGGCAGGTCGGATTTCTTCTTGATCGGGATTTCCTTTTTCCTGGGGGTATCACCCGGAGAAAAAGAAGTGTTATGGAAACCATTTGAGACTTGCGCAGATTCAGTTACGACGGTGTCAGACGCTTTTGAAGTACAGGGGCTTGCTTGAGTGGCTTCCACCTGTTGGGAGAAGTGGGTACGCTCGAATCCCAGTTCCTCCTCCTTCTGCTGCTTTTTCCGACCAATAATGTCCTGCGCAGCAGCTTTTCGCGCCGCCTGTTGTGCGGGAAAGATGCCGGATTCGGCTACGGAATTGTCCGTTACATGCTCCCGTGTGCGGATGGAGGCAGTATCTTGCGTAGCTCTGCCGCGTACTTCCCGACGATTTTGGAAAACCTCCCGTGCGACTTCCTGCCGACCGGCGTTTTCCGCGGACACTGTGGATTTCGGGGTGCTGTCACGGTGGCGAACAGAGCGAATTTCATGCTGCAATAATGACCCTGCATCCCGAACGGTATCCTCTGCCGTCCGGGAGACTTTTTCCTCTGCATAATTGCTGGGGGATTCCGATTGCTCTGACTGCCGGTGAACTGCTTGTTCCTGTTTGGCGCGGACAAAACCGCGCTGCATCTGCTGTTGGGCAGTGTTCAATACCGGCTGACTTTTATGTTTCGTCTTAATTTCCGGCATAGCTTGCCCTCCAATCAGGACTGACCGGCGAACCGCCCTTCACCGGGGCGGGTGGTCATAAGCTGGTAGAGCTTGGTATTTTTCGGAAAACGGTTGATGAAAGGGACCAGGGCACTGCCGTATTTGATAAGTCCGGAACCTGCCTCCACATTGGTGATGTAGTTCATCTGCTCATTGGAGATATTCAAGAGCCTGCCCAGCTTCTCCCGGTCAGATGCCGCCTGATTCAGCATGACAATGAACTCGGAGTTCGAGAGCATGGTGCTGGCCTGCACGGAATCCAGCAGGTACTCCACATTCTGGGTGATGGCCGTAGGGAAGGCATTGCGCTTTCGGAACTGCCGCCATGCGGAGTTGAAAAAGGCAGCGGAGAACTCGTTTTCAAAAACCACATGGAACTCGTCAATGAATACATGGGTGCGTTTGCCCTTCTTCCAGTTCTGGGTCACACGGTTCAGCATGGTGTCCGTGATGACCAGCAGGCCGGTGGGCTTCAGCTGCGCCCCCAGACCGTGAATGTCGAATACAACCACACGCTTGTCAAGGTCTACATTGCTCTGCTTGCCGAAGATGTCCAGAGAGCCGGTGGTGTACAGTTCCAGAGAAAGGGCGATCTGTTTGGCCTCCGGTTCCGGCTGCTCCAGCAGGGTGTCCCGCAGGGTGCAGAGGGTGGGAACGGTGCCGGAAAAAGCGGCATTCCGGTAAACCATCGTAATACACCGGTCGATGATGGATTTGTGCTGGGGGCCAACTCCTTTCTTGTCGATCTGCTCGATCAGGGACATGATGAACTCGGACTTGACCACAATGGGGTTGTTCTCCCCATAGCCGTCCACCATGTACATGGCGTTGAGCCGATCCCGCCCGCCTGCGGAAACATGGATCACGGAACCCATATCCCCCATGGCCTCCACCAAAGGGGCGTACTCCCCTTCGGGATCGCAGACAAGAATATCGTCCTCGGTGTTCAGCATCAGGAAAGTCATAAGTTCTTTGGCAGAGAAAGACTTGCCGGAACCGGGAACGCCCAGCAGAAACGCGGACTGGTTCAGCAGATTCTCCTTGTTGCACATGATAAGGTTATGGGAGATGGCGTTTTCCCCGAAGTAGATACCGCCTTTATCCATGATTTCCTGCACCTTAAAGGGCATGAACACCGCAAGGCTTTCCGTGGTCAGAGTGCGGAAGGCGTTGAGCTTCCGGGTGCCAATGGGAAGCACGGTGTTCAATCCGTCCATTTGCTGATATTTGAGAACCGCCATCTGGCACATCCGTTTTCTTGCTGTGGAGAGAATGGCATCCGTATCCGCGTCCAGCTGCTCTTTGGTGTCGGCGGTAATGACCATGGTCAGGATGCCGAAGATCATCCGCTGGTCACGGGTGGTCAGGTCGTCCAGAAACTCCTTGCTTTCCTTTCGCTGCAATTCCATGTCATAGGGAACAACGGCGGAGAAATTGTTGTTGCTGTTCTGACGGCGCTGCCAGTTGGTAATGTTCGTCTCCACACCCAGCAGCCGGTTTTCCACCTCACGGACGGCTTCATCTGTGGGAATGGGAACCATGTCGATGGAGAGCATCATGTCCCGGTTCAGGTCGGTCAGCTCGGACACGAAATCATCCTGAATATAGCTGGCGTAGTCCTTGAGATACAGCACCCTCGCAAACCGATCCCCAATCTGGAGATAGTCGCTGTGCCGCTCGATAGAATCCGGGCAGATGTAGTCCCGGAAGCTGTGACCCTTCCGGGCAGAGTCCCGCAGAGAGAAGCGGAACTCATTTTCTTCTCCCCTGCGGTAGAAGCGGTGAAGAATTTGCAGCCGTTCCATGGCATTCATGGAGCCGCAGGTGGAGCCAAGGGCAGCGAAGTGAGAGGACAGGTCTGCTTCCACACGGGCAAAGAAGCTCCGGGCGGCATCCACATCCTTTTTGCGGACGGAAACTGTCAAAAATTTCTCCTGGATAATACCGTTGCCATTGGTGGCCTTGTCCAGAAGCATCTGGTTGTATTCCTCCCGGTAGTCGTCCAGGCCGTCCCACTGCATGGGCATGAGGATGGACTTTTCAAAATTGATCTGGCTCATCTTATGGTTGAAGATGGTGATTTTTGTGGTAGCTCCGCAATCCAGACTGTTGATAAGGGCAGAGTAGCCCCGGAACATCTTTTCTTTGTCCGGCTCCGAGGCCACCTGATAATTGATGTCCGTGAAGCGGAAGGTTTTTGCGTACCGCCCACCAGTGAGGAAGATCCCGTCCTCCCAGATTTTCTGAATGGGGATCACGTCCTGGACACGTCGGGGAATGACATATTTCTCCCGGTCCTGTCGCACCAAAGTACGAATGGATTTCATCATTTCTTATACGCCTCCTTTTCGTGGTTAGAGATGGTGTTCTCCAACAGCTTGTAGTAGAGATTGTCCGGCTCAGAAATAAGCCGCTTTGGATCCAGCAATTCCGAACGAATCCAGGCCCAGGCCAATTGCTCGGCGGTCATGCCGTGGTAGTTGACAAAGCCCATGGCCGCAAAGGGTGCGGCTCCCAGAATACACATCCAGCTGACGGTTTCCGTGCCCACATAGGGCTTTAGCAGAAAGTACAGTCCCACGGCAACCAGCATTGCCGCCAGCGAGAAACCGCACTGCCGCATGGAGAGGCCAAAGAACATGGATTCACTGTAGGACTGGATCTCTTTGTTGATTTTTACTTCCAATGGTTTCCTCCTTGTTTTGTGTAAAAGAATAACGCCTCCCGATTGGAAGGCTTTGAATTGCAACTAGGGAACTTTTTGATGAAATAGCGGTGAAAAAGTTCCCTAGATTGAAATGCCATTTTACAGCCCCATCATCTCCCGCACGACCCTGTCTGCCATTTTCACAGAGCCAACCAGGATCAGCATATTGAAGATCAGTTCTCCAATGTAGCTCCACACCATCGTAGCAGCTGCCGCTCCGGCATCCACCACCGGGGGCGAGGACGCAAAGGCGGAGAAAATCACGCAGGCCAGCACAATGACGGCCCCTTCCAGACAGACGGAGGCGTAGCTTTTGAGAAAGCTCTTGCCAATGCTCTGTGTGGGTTCCCCGGCAAAGGTGGACAGGGGAATGGGGGCAATGGCTGTATACATGAACATTTTGAAGAAGCGCCCGTAGACGCTCAGGATCATCTGAAATGACAGTACCCAGATGAACAGCCCGCCGATCAACGTGACCGCCCACAATGGAATGGATTCAAAGAACCCGCAGTCCTCAATGGCCGAGACAATTTCAGATGGCAGTACCGCGGACTGTGGCTGGCCAAAGCCCGCCGCCTGCATAATGGTGGAGATCACACCCTGCACAATGTCCAGTAGCGCCAGCATCAAGTCCATGCCGTAGGTAATGACCCCTTTGGCTAGGGCAAACCGCACAAACAGCCGCAACGCGTGTTCCGGGCGCTTCACATCTGTCAGGGAACCGCAGGTTTTCATAACACCAATCACAAAGAACAGTACCAGCAGAGCATAGCCAATGGCCTGCAAGGCTCCGTGGATGCTGGATACCACATTCCAGAGGGTGCCGCCCTTGAAGTTGGTGGGGGACTGCGTAATGAGCTGCCAGATTTCGCTTAACTTGTCATTCCAGACATTCAGGGCTTTTTCCAGGTTTTGTACGACCCAGTTGTCTGACATTTTCTATTTCCTCCTGTATTGAGTTTGACATTTAATCACTTATGACATATAATATCTTTCAAAGGGGTGTTTTTTATGGTTAAATCAGAAAAAGAGGCATTATTCCACATCTATCATGAAGAAAGTCTGTACGAATTAGGGCAAATCACGAAAGATGTACTTAGAGAGAAGTTGGACTATTTCATTAGGGTTCTGGCTGACTATGATTACTCAAATGCAGAGATTCAGTGTTTAAGAGTAAACAAAAGATATGGCTTCTCACTTGAAATATGAGCCCCATGAGCGGGCAGCAAGGATGCTTCCTTGCTGCCCGCTCACCATTTAACCCACGATCAGATCCAGAATTTCCTTGGCAAAGGTGATAATAATGCCGCCAGCCAGAGTCAGAAAGCCGTTGCTCCGCTGAGAAGGATCATGAGACTGCAAGGAGAGGCCCACCTGAACAATGCCCCAACCCAGCAGGATAAGACCCACGGCACGGATCAGGCCAAAGATAAAGGTGCTCAGGTTGTTGACCACCGTCAGCGGGTCGCCCGCGGCATAGGCGGGCATGGCCAGACCGAGGATCATAGCCCCGGTGAGAACGGCGCAGCTGTAACGCCGGAAGCCCTTGCGGACATTTTCGGGCATGGGCAGACGCTTAGAAGTACGACGGGTGGTGGGGTGGATGATACTGTTGATGATGTTTTTCATAAGTTTCCTCCTGATGATTAGAATTTTGATTTTGGTTATTTTCCTGTGCTTTCCTGCGCATGAAGTCGTAGACTTCTTCCTCGGTAAGCACGACATAATCCCCAGTGCCGGTGTCCTCGGAAGCAGCCTGTTTCAGCTTTTCCAGATTGATGGAAACAGCGGCAACGCTCAACGGGTCTGTCCCGTGCTGATAGGCCGCGGCTTGTCCGTCTGTAGTGAGGGCAACATTGGGGTGCTTGAGAATGTTGTATTTCAGATCCTTCACGGGACGTTCGCCCCGAATAAAAAGAAGCGCGTAGCGGTTGTCCAGCATACGCACTTCATCCGGGGTCATAAGCTCCCGTCCGGCAGTCTGAAAGTTGGTAGTGTAGCTTCCGCTGCGGCCTTTGGATTGGCCGTAGGTGTTCGTGTCAATGGTCTGCTTCCCCAGCAGCTTGGACACATACTCATGGGTGGACTGCTCATTGCCGCCGAGGTACAAAAAAGTGTCACAATTACCCACAATACTTTCCCATTGCTTGTCAAAGAGAGCTTTCAGCTGGGCCAGATTCTGGAGGATGATGCTGACGGAGATCTCCCGGCTGCGCATGGTGGCAAGGAGCTTGTCAAAATCATCCGGCAAAGCGACGTTCGCAAACTCGTCCATGACAAAGTGAACGTGGACAGGCAGCCGTCCGCCATGCTCAAAGTCCGCTTTCCGGTAGAGCTGCTGAAAAAGCTGGGTGTAGAGCATTCCGACGATGAAGTTGTAAGAGCTGTCGCTGTCCGGGATCACCGCAAAGACGGCGGTTTTCCGCTCGCCAATTTCCCCCAGCTCCATTTCATCTGTCTGGGTGATACCCGCCAGAGAAGTCAGGTTGAACTTTTCCAGATGGGAGATCAGGGTGATCTGAATGGATTTCAGCGTCTTGCCGCTGCCGGAGTGATAGCCTTTGTAGTACCGCACGGCGATATGTTCGGGATTTCTACGCTCCAACCGCTCGAACAGCTCGTCCAGAGTGGAGACATATTCCTCGTTGTCCTCCTTCACATCTCCGGCCCGGATCATGTCCATGACCATGGGAAAGTTCTGTTCCTCCGGGGGCGCCTCGTAGTGGAGATAGGAGATAAGTGCTTTTAAGAGCATAGCTGCCATGTCCTCCCAGAAGTGGTCGGAGGATTTGCTGTCCTTGGGGGTGGTGTTCTTCATGATGTTGGTGGCAAGCCGCTGAATGTCATCGTCGTCCCGGAGATACACAAAGGGATTGTAGCAATGGCTCCGTTCCGGGTTAATTAAATCCAAAACCTTAATGACATAGCCCTTTTCCTCCAGAAGATGGCCAGTATCCCGCAGCAGTTCACCCTTGGGGTCTAGGATTACGAAGGAGGTGTTGGCCTGCATGATATTCGGCTTCGCGTAATAGCGAGTCTTGCCGGCACCGGAACCACCGCAAATCAGGACATTTAAGTTTCGACGGTGCTTCCTGCCGTCCAGACCCAACGCCATTTGCTGTGTCAGCAGCTTATTGGCGTTCCCGCTCTGCTGGTAACGTTTGGCGATAGAGAGGGGATTCCCCCACCGGGCAGAACCCTGTTCTTCCCGCCGCCTGTAGACGCGTTCGTTGGAGACATAGATGCCAATACCAAGGCCATAGAGCATGAGGAAGATCAGCAGCGTTTTGAGGCTCTTGTCACACCAGACGATATGAAAGGGATTTTCCAGCGCCGTGCCGAAGCCCTCCAGCAGCGTTCCCAGACCGCCCTCCAATAGAGGAGCTGCCAGTAATGCCAGCCAGACGACAGGGATGATACCGCAGACATAGAGAACGCAGTTCTGCCGGGATAGCTTATCGTTCACGGTCAAACTTCCTTTTGAGCTTTTTCTCCGGCGCGTCAATGACCTTGATCAGCAGGGCGTTGATGTCCTCCGTGGGCTTGCCCTCCCGGATCAGGTCATTGCGGAAGGCGTTAAGGCCATTGACCATGAGCCGCTGCTCATAGTCGCTGACCTGAATCAGATGCTGTACTTCTGCCATACGCGCCTCCTTTACCGGGCATCGTCCCGCTGCCTGCTCCCGTGGCTTTTGGCATCCAGAAAACGGAACATATCTGCGGAGATCTGATTGGCGGCGGTGCGGATTGCTTTCAGCTCCTCCCGCAGCTGTTTCGGCTCCATCTCCGCGTACTCCTTGGGCAGCTGGGCGACGGCAAGACTTTTTCCGTCGATCCCATTGCGCTGGCAGAGAATATTGCCGACACACTGAGCAAGGAATGTATTGTCCTCCCGGCTGTAGTTCCCGGTGTCCAGATAGGCGTGGGCAAGCTCCTGAGCAACGCCCCGGAACACATCCTCCATGGACTGCCCTCGCAGAACAAAGACAGTTTTTTCCTGGGGACTGTAGAGGGCACTCTGCCCATCCGGCAGCTCGTCCCGGAAGTCTACCTTGCAGGGAGCGTAGCACACCATGGCATTGAGAAGCTGCCGGATGTCAGGATTCGCCACCCGTTCGGGAACAGGAGACAACATGGTCTGGGAAATATCAAAGACACGCTTGACGTTGATGCCGACACCTTTGGAGCCGTCCTTGCGGGTGTAGGAATTTCCGGGTTCCATAAGGAGAATACCGGATTCTCCTTTGCGGATATAACCTCCCCGGCCACGCCAGAAGTTGGCCTCTCCCAGATCGGTAGCATCCGGTTTTTGGGCAGCGACCAACAGAGCATTGCTGACGGAATACCGCTCGAATTTGGACTGCACATCTAAGTAGGTCTGAAAAGCCTTTCCATCTGTGCCGACTTTTTTCAGAGCGTCATCCACCATGGCATATGCCGATTCCCGATCCTGCTGCTTGCGGCTGGCCCATTCCTCCTTGTCAAAAAATTCGTTCATTTCATCGTTCCTTTCCTTTCGTGATTTTCTCCACTACCTTGTCGGCAATGGTATTCTGCGGATTGTCTAGTTGACTAAACCGCTTCTGCCGAATCTGCTTCATCGCTTCACGAACAGAGGGACGACTGTCAGAAAATATTTCTTTGCCCCGTCTGTTCGGCAATGTACTCTCGGACGGACGTTCGGCCTCGGTCCGTCCGGTCTGAGGGTTTTCCTCCACAATGTGTTTCTCCGGGTCCTCACCAAACAGTTCCTTCACGAAATCATCGTTATGGGGCTTGTCGGAACCGGGGCGCACATCCGCGTCCTCCTCGGTGCGGGCCTTATCCTGCTGCTTGACAAGCTCTGTTTTCAGAGATGCCAAATCTACAGTGGCAAGACCGAACCGGGTAAAGATGCGGTTGACCTTGGCGGCGTCCTCTGCCCGAACCATGATGTCCGTAATGCCGTCGGTGGCGTTCTTGTCCTTGAGGACGCAATAGAGAACGCCGTACTTCTTGGCCTCCTCGCAGAATTTCTGAAGATCCCCGTCCTTGACGGCGAACACTTTCAGTTCCTTGCCGGAGCGGAGCATATTGGTCAGACGGATTTTGCCTTTGGTTTTCTTCTGGTCTTTCAGAATGGCGTAAATCATGATCGCCAACTGCTTGGCGGTGGAGCCGGACAATTTTGCCGCGACCTCAACCCCGTTCAAGCTCAGACGGACGACCTGATCTGCCGCCTCGCCGGAATAGCTCATGCTGTTCTTCCTCCTTTCTTTCAATTTCCTGTTCCTGCCGTAATTGCTCCAGATTCCGCTCCATCAGAGCGGAACGGGCTTCGATTCCGTCACATAATTTCACCTCCTGACGCAGTGTTTTTATCTCAGAGGATACCTCCTTGATACGGGATTTAAGGCTTTCTACCGCAGGGGCATCCTCCTTGCGGGTAGCTGCCCGAAGCTGGCTGCGGAGTGCGTTGCGCTCCTGCTCCAGTTCGGAAATTCTGCCTGTGGATTTTTCCTTGTGGGATTCCAGTTCTGCGGCGGTACCGTATTTGTGCTTGGCAAGGAAGCGGGTCTGCGCATCCAGCTTGTCCAGAAGGATCAGGTCCTGCCGCATAGAAAAAGGCATCCGTTTCACGGATGCCGGATGCTTTTGGATGATGCGCAGCTCATAGCAGTAGCGCAGATACAGGGCGTAAATGCCCTTGGCTTTGGGATAAGGAATAAAGGGGTTGCGCTGCTTTGCCATCCGGTCCGCCTCTGGGAATGGAGTCTGCCGTCGTACATTGTCGTAAACCCGGTCCAGAATTTCGGTCAGAGAATACCCAGGCCCCAGCCGGTGGAAGCGAAAGTAGCCTTTTGCACCAGGGGGCTTTAACGCCGGATATTTGAGGGGCTGCCCATTCGGGGTGCGAGTTTTGAAGGTGTAGCCCATGGCCTGCATGGCTTCCTGAAAATTCCGCTGGGTGGTGGAGGCCAGAATGGCACGGTCAATGTCGGAGCGGATGACGCCGCGCAGGGTGGGCTTGCCCTCTTTTTCGGCGGCCCATTCGTTGTAGGTCATGCCCCGGCCTTTGGGATTCCGAATCACGGACAAACCATATTCCTTGCAGAGCGCGTCAGACGCTCGCTGCATTTCCTTATAATCCTGTTTGGTGCGGTGGTACTTGATGCCGTCTACAAAGGACACCGTGTTGATGACAAAATGGGAATGCAGATGGTTAGCACGATCCAAATGAGTTGCAACAAGCACTTGATAGCGGTCTCCCCAAAGCTGCCGCGCCAGCTTGACCCCGATCTCATGGGCAAGCTCCGGCGTAGCTTCTCCGGGGGCGAAGGACTGGTAGCCGTGGTAGGCAATGACACCATCCTCTTTCCCGTAGAATTTCTTGATCTTCTGCATCTCCATTTTTGCGGTACGGGGATTGCAGTTGATACCGGACACAAACCGCTGAACAACTTCCTCACCGTCCCGCACTTGGGGTCGGCTGGTCTTGCGCTGCTGGATGGCATAGTCAATGACATCGGACAGGTCGCCGTCACCGGTGGAAACGGCGGTGGTTTTCTCCGCGTTTTCCACATAGTCCAGAACCTTCCCAACGCTGCCATGAACACGCCAGATGGATGTAACGGCCATGGGTCAGCGCTCCATAGGCACGGGATCAAGGACTGCTGACAGGATTTTCTGTACGGCATCCTCAAACAGACGCACACCGTCGTCATAGTGCTTGGCATCGATGGCATTTAGAGCGTGGGCTTTCATGGCGATTTGGTTGAGGTTGTTCCCAATGTAATGCAGTTCCCGCATCATGGAGAAGAAATCAGGGGGCGGAGCTTCTTTGGGAACAACACCGTTGATAAGCTGCCGCAGATAGGCGGCAACAGACAGGCGGCTGCGCCTTGCTTTTTCTTGGAGATTCCGGGCTTCCGCTTTGTTCAGCCACAACTGGATTTTGACGTTTCGATTGCGAATAGATTTCACTCCTTGCTGATTCAGGTACAGGGGTATCAGGGGTTCCCCCTGACAAGCTGCCTTTGTGGGAGTACAAAGGCGATGCTTGCTCCATAAAAGACAAACCTCCTATTGATAGTTCTTTTTATGACCGGGCCGAAGAAACAGCCATGCCTCCCGCCTCTCCTGCATACATTCGTCGTAATGGGACTGGTACAACTGTTCTCTCAGCCATCGCTTTTCCTCCGGGGAAATAGGCGTAGTTCTGGGCTTGCCGCAGCCACAGGACGCTGTGGATTTTGTGTTCAAATGGGCATCACCTCCTGTAATTTGGGTATAGAAAAGCACCACCCTTTCGGGCGGTGCGGTGGCAGCAATTTCAGAAAATGGCATTTTTCTGAAATTACGCATATGAAATTATTCCTTGTATTTCATTTTAATATGAAAGTCGCTGCCCTGGCTATGCAAACATACCGGGACAGCGGCTCCTAATTCAATGGGCAGCCTATTTCTCAAGGCTTTTGGGGTCAAGCAGAAAATCATAAATGTTCAGTGTCAGGATTCCATATTCATCATAATACGGCGGCACCACATCTTTTGTGACGATGATTTTCTTGAAGGAATCGTCGATCTTGCGAAAAGGCCGGATCTCCTGTGTCCGCTTGGCTTCATCCGGGAGAGAGTAGGCCGACTGAATGTAATAGCGGGAGGAACCGAGGTTGCACACGAAGTCTACCTCCAGCTGTTTCCGGGTGACTTTTCCTTCGGCATCTTTTTCCGCAATCGGTACAACGCCGACATCCACATGGTAGCCCCGCATGCGCAGTTCATTGTAAATCACATTTTCCATAGAATGGGTCTGCTCAAACTGGCGAAAGTTAATGCGGGCGTTGCGAAGACCAAGGTCAGAAAAATAGTATTTCTTAGGGGTTTCGATGTATGCTTTCCCGCGAATGTCATAACGCTGCGCAGACTCGATCAGAAAAGAATCCTCGAAAAAGGTAAGGTATTTCTGAATGGTTGCCGAAGTGATTCTTGACTTCTTTGCGGTTTTGAAAGTGTTCTTCAGCTTCTCGGGATTTGTCAGGGAACCGATGGCAGAAGAAAGAATGTTCAGTAGATCCTCTAATTCTCCGACATTTCGCACACGGTTGCGGCGACAGATGTCCCGGATATAGATTTCACTGAACAGGTTTTCCAAGGCAGCGGCTTTATCGCCGGCATCATCCCGAAGAACAACCAGAGGAATCCCACCGTAAAGCATATACTCTGAAAGCCCTGCGTACTTATCTCCATGGTAAACAGACATGAACTCCGAAAAGCTCAGCGGATACATATGGATTTCATCTCCGCGACCGGCAAATTCTGTGGCAATGTCTTTTGAAAGAAGTTTTGCGTTGCTCCCGGTCACGAAAATATCCATATTTTCTTTGCGCAAATATCCGTTCAGTACCGCCTCAAAGCAATCCAACATCTGGATCTCATCCAGCAGCAGATAATACATTCCGTCATCCGCTACTTTGGCGCGGATATATGCGGTAAATTTCTCCGGGTCAGCACCTCGCTTTTCCTTGTTCATCTGAATCAGACTTTCACCAATCAGGTGAAGATCATCTGCCGAATCAAAGGCGAAGCGGATGATATGGTCTGTATCCACGCCGGATTCCAGCAGGTGATGGTAAAACAGATTGTTCAGCAGAAAGGATTTGCCGCATCTTCGGATACCGGTGACGACCTTAATGAGACCGTTGTTTTTCCGCTTGATCAGTTTCTCCAAATAGAAATCTCTGCTAATTTCCATATAGGCTCTCCTTTACAATAGATTTTTGCAACCTGATACAATTTTCTACTTTATTATAGCAGGCAGCAGCTACGAAATCAATCGTATTGGCTTTAATAAAGAAAAGATTTTTGCAACCTTTCACATTTTTCTATTCTAAGTAGTCTTCGCGGAAATTCTCGGATTATCCCAAATGGAATTACCGGTCGCGGTCTTTGGGCTTATATGACACGGCTTCAATGCCGTCTCTTGTGAGGAAGAACCGTTCCGGGAGACGGTATTTTTCCAGATACCGCTTCTGCTGTTCCTCGGAAAGACTGCCGAAGGATTCTTTGCGGCAATCGCAGATGAAGAACGTACCGGCAATGATGTCCACAATCTCATTGGTATCTTCGTCCCGGATGGCGCGGTTCAGGGGCAGACCGTTGATTTTCCCCTCGTCATTACAGACAATGCAGACCTGCTCCTCGAAGGGGTAATAGGCTTCAATGCTGCCGCCTACGGTCTGCTGCATGGCGTCCAGAGAAGTGCCGACTTCCGCGATCCGTGCCGTCTTTCCGGGTTCCACCAAAACCACTTGGATGGTAGGACCCCGGACGGCGTCGGCGGCAAGCTCCGGCTGAAAAGGAATTTCCTTGAATCCAAAGCTGTCACAGAAATAGAATCCCGGCGTAATACCGGCGGCATCCTCCACCTCCACAACATCCGAGACGGAGAGGCTGTGTCCCCGGAAGCCCTCCGGCCTGCGAGAATTAAAGAGGGTAAATACATCCTCCAGATTCCGGCATTTCACATCGCCGGAGTAGACCTTATCGTAGGCGGCACTGTCCGGCTCCGCAGAATGCAGAATCCGACGAGCGGTGTCCAGACACAGGAATTTAAGCTGCTTCGGGTCCCGGTCTGTGTTGATCTGATAAATATTGATTTTCAACGGCAAAAATCCTCCTTTCGCTTCAATCCAATCCTGATTTTGAGCTGATCATTAACATCCTTGCCGCACTTGGGCGGCTCGTCCCAAATCTCGTACCTGTCACGCAGACCACCGACAATTCCGGCCACCGCGCCCCGGCCAACGACATCGTTGTCCAGATGGAGCCGAAGTGTCCGAATCTCCGGGTGATCCGCCAGATACCGGGACAGAGCAACCGGCACTACATCTTCCCGTTTGGTGACAAATACCCCGGCAAGGGACAGCAGATGATCCTCATGCCAGTTCTTTCCCTCGAACAGCTCCATGGTGGCGTAGCTCAAAGCGTCAATGGCAGACTCGAAGACATGAACGGTTCGGCTCTTGCCGGGAATGGAGAAGGAGTAGTGCTTGTCGCTGCCGGACAGCTCCCCTTTGTAGTCCCCAACGGTTCCCCGGACATTGCCATAGCGGGGAACACCATCCTTGTCGTATCCCAGAAACACGGCGCTGTGGTATTTCCGGGATTCAAAGAGCAGATCATTTTCCAGACAGTAGCGGATAATGACGTCGTGGATACCGCGGCCTTTCAGATAGCGGAGCACGGTGTCCGCGTTGCCGTTCCGCTCAGGGAGCAGCAGCCTTTTTGATTCTGCCTTGGGAGCCGGTGCGGGGATCGTCTTAGGCAGGGGTGCGCCATGAATGATCTCCATAGCCTCCATAAAAGAATAGCCCTTGACCTTCACAAGATAGTCAAGGGCTGTTTTGCCGCCTGTTTGCCGGGAGAACCAGTGCCATTTCCCGTTGCTGATTTTGAGGGAATCGTGGTCTCTGGTGCAGTAGGTATCGCCGGATACCTTTACCAGCTGATCCGGCTCATAGATTTGAAGATATGTCAGCAAATCCAGCTGTTTTGCCTGCTGAATATCCTCCGGGGTGAAGTATGCCATGGACTATCGCTCCTCCCGGTGGGGTTTTGCCTTTTCCGCCTGAATGACCGTATTGGCGCGATTGTCGACAACAGACCAAAGCTCCTCCATATGCGAGCTTTCATATTTCTCCCATGCCCGAAAAACATCGCTCAGGGGACAAGGGGATTTCAGGAGTGCCTGACACTGTTTGTCCGTCAGGTCGTTGTACTCCAGAGACAGCAAAATGTCTTCTCTGGTGGTGTACGCATAGGCACTGTTCAGAATTTCCTCCGGAGGCAGCGACAGAAGATGCTGCCGGTAATGCTCCTGTTCGTCAAACATCTTTTGGTAGAGACGTGTGTTTAATTCCTGATTCGTAATGAGAACCAGCCTCCTTTCATTTTTTAGGTATAGAAACGCACCCGCTGTGCGAAGCAGGTGTGTTTCGTATGGAATGTTTTTGCTTATAGAGCTTCAATAAGAGGGCGTTTACGTCCTCCGTGGGCAGCCCTTTGGCAATGAGCGTATTGCGGAACCGGAGGAGCGCGTATTTGGCAAGGCGCAGCTCAGAATCACTCAGGGTTACATAACGCATTTTCTTTTTGGCAAACAACATAATGGACAACTCCTTTTTCTTCCATTATATCGCATTTCCAGAAAGCAGGCAAATGTGCGAAGTGTTTACCGTTCCAAATTACGGGATTCCCGCTGGGGCTGGATTTCGCCTTCATCCTGCACACCGTCCACGATCTCATTTTCCCGCTTGTCCATATTCAGCAGGATATTCAGATGATCCAGACGGGCGGATTTTTCTTTCAGCTCGGCCTCTCTGGAAAAAGGCTTCGCAACCTCCTGTTTGGCGTTCTCAACCTGAATTTCCAGATTTTTCAGCTTCTCCTTGTATTCGATCTGTTGTGTCGGCATACTTTCCAGCAGGTTATCTATGCGCTGGATGTTGCCAAAAACATCCGTACCCAGACTAACTTTGTAGGTCAACGCACCCTGCAAGGAAATCTTGAACAGCTTTTCAAAGCTGTCAAAGCAGAGTGTCATCTGAAAACCGCGGTAGGAGCCAAGAGGAATGGGATTGGTGCCGGTCATGGTATTGCAGGCATCCAGAAGGGCAGTACCGGCAGCTTTCTTCTCCGTGAGGGTATGACCGTCTATCACCATGGGGCTGAAACCGTCCTTGTTTGGACGCGTGTTCTCTTTGAGCAGTACCATATCTGACCGGAGGCCATCTATCATCTGCCGCGTGGATGCGATTTGCATAGGGAAGCTGTGAATGAGCTTATCTTCCAGCGCGTACCGTTGGCTCATGTGGTTCGAGCGCAGGAGCTTCAGCTTCTGCACCTCAATATCTAAGTCCATTTTCTCCTTGATTTGAGGATTGCCGGAACACAGCGCCTTGATCTCGGCGTAACTCAGAGCGGTTTCGTCAATGTCCTCCGCGCTGCGCACCGGGGATTTGGAGGTCATGATCTGGCCGATGAACTTCTGCTTGCCCTCCACCAGCTGATACAGATAGCTGTCAAAGGTGTTCTCCGTTACATAGGTGTAGATGTCTACCTTTGGGTTTTCATTGCCCTGACGGATAATGCGCCCCTCCCGCTGTTGCAAATCGGATGGCCGCCATGGGCAATCCATATGGTGCAGGGCAATGAGCTTCCGCTGGGCGTTGGTTCCGGCTCCCATTTTCTGGGTGGAGCCAATCAGTACCCGAATTTCGCCGGAGCGAACCTTTCCAAACAGCTCCTTTTTGGCGGCTTCCGTTTTGGCGTCGTGGATGTAGGCAATCTCGGATTCCGGGATGCCCTTGTCCAACAGTTTCTTTTTCAGATCGTCATACACATTGAACTGTCCGTCATTGTGGGGTGTGGAGAGGTCAACGAAAACCATCTGCGTAGACTTTTTCTCTGCTGTCCGCTCCCAGATTTTGTACACATTTTCGGTGCAGACAGCGACTTTTCCGGTGTCGCTGTCCGGCAGCATGGGGTTAATGAGCCGCTGATCCAACGCCAGCTTCCGACCATCGTTGGTAATGACCAGCATATTATCCTCATTGGAATCCACCTGCTTATTGCGCACCTTTTCCGCCCGCTCGGAAAGACTGGCGACGATTTTCTTCTGCTGCTCCGAGGGCTGCAACACTACATTATGGTACTCTGCCTCCGGTACGGGCAGCTTCAGCATGTCCGCCGTCTGGATATCCGCGATCTCCTTGAACATGGACATCAGCTCCGGCAAATTAAAGAACTTGGCGAACCGGGTTTTCGACCGGTAGCCGGTGCCTTCCGGGGCAAGTTCAATGGCGGTGACGGTCTCACCAAAGGTGGATGCCCATGCGTCAAAGTGGAGCAAACCTTTCTCTTTCAGTGTGTGGTATTGCAGATATTTCTGCATGGTATAAAGCTCTACCATGCTGTTGGAAATGGGAGTGCCAGTGGCAAATACCACGCCCCGGCCGCCGGTCAATTCGTCCAGATAGCGGCATTTCATATAGAGGTCGCTGGATTTCTGCGCTTCCGTCTGGGAAATACCGGCCACATTGCGCATTTTCGTAAATGCGGCGAGATTCTTGAACATATGGGCCTCGTCCACAAAAATCCGGTCAACGCCCAGCTCCTCAAAGGTGATGACATCATCCTTGCGGCTCTGGTCATTGAGCCTTTCCAACTTCTGCTGAATGCTTTTCTTGCTGCGCTCCAGCTGCTTCACGGAGAAATTGTCGCCGTTATTGCGCTTCAGCTCCTGAATGCCGTCCAGAATCTCCTGTTTCTGCTGCTCCAGTATGAACCTCTGCCGTTCCGGAGACATAGGGATCTTCTCAAACTGACTGTGGCCGACGATAATGGCGTCGTAGTCGCCGGTAGCGATTCGGGAACAGAACCGTTTCCGGTTCTTGGTTTCAAAATCCTTTTTGGTGGCAACCAGAATGTTGGCGGCGGGGTAGAGCTGCAAGTATTCGGAGGCCCATTGCTCGGTCAGATGATTCGGCACCACGAACAGGCTCTTTTGGCACAATCCCAGGCGTTTGCTCTCCTGAGCGGCGGCTACCATCTCGAATGTCTTCCCAGCACCCACCGTGTGTGCCAGCAGAGTATTCCCGCCATAGAGGATGTGAGCAATGGCATTCACCTGATGGGGTCTGAGTGCAATTTCCGGGTTGATACCCACAAAGTTCAGATGACTTCCGTCGTACTCTCTGGGCCGGATGCTGTTGAACTTTTCATTGTAGAGTGCCGTCAGCCGTTCCCGGCGATTGGGGTCAGCCCATATCCAGTCCGCAAATTCCTGCTTGATCTGTTCCTGTTTTCCCTGAGCAATGGCGGTCTGCTTTGCATTCAGAATAGCGATCCTCCGACCGTCTCTGTCATACTTATAATCGAAAATCCGCACGTCCCGCAGATTCAGCGTTTCCTCAATGATTCTGTAGGCGTTGATACGCTCTGTGCCAAAGGTGCTGTCGGAGCGGACGTTGGTTTTGTCCAGACTTTTCCCCTCGATATTCCATTCGCCGGTATAAGTACTGTAATGCACCTTGATATTCCGTTTATGAATGTACGGAGTGCGCAGCAATTCAAACATGAAATTCTGAATGACGTCCGGGGGAAGCCATGCAGCGCCCAATCTGACGGTAATTTCTCCCGCTGTCAGGTCAACGGGCTGCACCGCTTCCAGAGACTGAACATTGACGACGTACCGCTCGTCTTTCTCGGCAAATAATCTTGCCGTCCGCAGCTTCTCCCGGACATTGCCGGAGAGGTATTCATCCGCGGGCAGATATTTATGAGCCACATCCTCGTTCCCGTCATGAGCCGGATTCAGGAAGATGACGCCCCTCAAGTCAGAAAGAATGGCGTCCTCATTCTTATGGGTTAGCTCCATCATGTAGGGCATGTCCACTTTTGCTTTTTCAGCCAGTGACAGGGCTAGTGCCTCCGAAGCAGTGTCTACAGAGGTGATGGTCACTCTTTGCCGAATGGTGCGCTTAGTGAACATATCGGCTTTTCGCAGGAAATTCCCCTCGCTGTCCCGTACCTCCAGAGAGGACAGAAGATAATAGGCGTTGTCGGCAGAAAAGGCGGAGACATTGGTGCGGCTGCTGATCCGTCCATATTTCTTCACAAAGCTGTCGTAGAGGGTATTCAAGTTTGTTTGCTCCGCCCGGATCATAGTTTCCGGATAGTCTTCGGTCTGGTATTCAATGAGCTTGCGCACGCAGTCCCGGATACCGATAAGGCCGCGGATGCGCTGCTCGGCGGTGGCCGATACCGACACCGGACGCATGAGGCTGTTTTCCCGGAAGTACAGCTTGCCGTCCACAACGGCGAAACTAAAATTCCGCACATCGGGGTCGGCGGGCAGATAACCCGTTTCTTCCTCCTGAAGATCATCCAGATCTACGGCTTGTATCTCACCTTGGATATGACCGATAGCGGCGGCCAGCAAAGTTTCCAGGCTCTGACCCTCGTGGGGGATACAGGCGGTTTCCATGCCATAGGGGCCGGATACCTCCCGCATTTCTCCCAGAATCATTTCCGGGTGAGATACAAAGTAGGCATTCATTTTCAGCCCGTTCTCGTCTGTGTCCAGATGCACCCAATCCGGCTCCATGTCGGTCATGCCGCCGCGCTTTTGCAGGAACAGAATGTCGGAAGTGACCTCCGTACCGGCAGCGGCCTTGAAGGTATTATTTGGCAGCCGGATAGCACCCAGTAAATCCGCTCTCTGGGCGATATACTTTCGGACGGCGGGATTCTCCTTGTCCATGGTGCCTTTGCTGGTGATGAAGGCCACCACGCCACCGGGGCGCACTTTATCCAAGGCGCGGGCAAAGAAATAGTCGTGAATAAGGAAATTGTACTTGTCGTATTTCTTATCCAAAACCTTGAACTGCCCAAAGGGTACGTTGCCAATGGCTACGTCAAAGAAGCTGTCCGGCAGGTCGGTTTTCTCAAATCCCTGTACCGCAATCTTGTTTTTCTGGTAGAGCTGCTGGGCAATGCGCCCGGAAATGCTGCCCAGCTCTACGCCGTACATTTTGGAATTTCCCATATTCTCCGGCAGCAGACCCATGAAGTTACCAACGCCGCAGCTGGGTTCCAGAATGTTGCCGGTCTGGAAGCCCAGATTGGCAAGCCCCTGATACATGGCGCGAATTACCACAGGCGGGGTGTAGAACGCCGTCAGGGTGGATTCCCGGGCGGCGGTGTATTCGTCCTCCGAAAGCAGAGCTTTCAGCTCGCCATAATGGGCATTGGTTTCCTCAAAGAATTGGGGCAGGCCGCCCCAGCCTACATATTGAGAGAGAATGTCCTGTTCATCCGGCGTGGCCAGACGGTTTTCAGATTCCAACTTGTGCAGCAGCTCTATGGCGTGAACATTGTGATAGAAACGCTCAATGGGAACGCCAATACCCAGATCATTCGCGGAGATATGATAGTTCCTGCGGTCATCCGCGGAAACTCCGGGATGGAGAGCATGGGGACGATCCTGAGAATGGGGGAGAACGGGCAAAGAGGGAGGCGGCTCCGCCGCGCCCGCATCGGCCATGACCTGACGAATGAAAGGCGTATTTTCCAGAGCCTCCGGGTCAACAAGTTTTCCGTCCACGATCCCGCGCTTTGCCAGTTCTTCCCGAACCTGCTGGGGATCGACGTCATCGAAGGTGTCTTCTTCCATATCCGGTGCGGAATCAACGACTTGGGCCGCATGGGGATGGTAGTTATGAACTTCTTCCGCGGCATCTTCCAGAGTGTCAAAGGGGCCGTCAATATATCTGGCGGTCCCATCCGTCATGCCATAATGGTTGTAATAAAAGCCGTTGACATGGAGCTGTATCTGAATTTCCTCACCGTTATCCGTCAATCTCTGAACGACCTTATTTTGGATGCCGTGGAGGGCAACCTTGGCAAGCTGTTCCTCCGAAAAAGCTGTCAGCTCGTCAAAGTCTGGGTCAGTAAGTTCCTGTTCCGTCAGCTCTTTCAGAGAACTGTACTTTCGGGAATCCACGATAATGCCGTCAATGTACCGATCCAGTTTGAAATCCATCAGGTCAACGCTGACCTGAACGGGGACTTCTTCATCCGTGATGGTGGTGTAGGCAATATCGACTTTCCGTAGATCGGAGAAATCCGGCTCGCTGTCATATTCTTCAGCGCAGAATTCTGTAATAAGCTCTTTGGCCTTTTCCAAATCCTCGTTGACGGCCTGCCTCGCCAGCGGGCGAATGGTGTGGTCTTTGCCAAAAACAGAGAACGTTCCGGCCAGGTAGCTTTCCATAGCCTCCATGCCACGCTTCCGGATTTCAAAGGAACGGTCACTGGGCTGTGTTGCTTCCATGAGAGGCTGCATCATGGAAATATAAATGGTATTGACTTGCTCCGGGGCAGAAAGCTGCTCCTGAATTTCCGCGACGCCCTCCCAGTAGTCAAAATCACTTCTGGGGGTGGGACGCTGAAAACCGTCCGGCGCATTGGAAAAGAACGACATGATCTGTCGGGCAAGCTGATTGATCTCATAGTCGGCCATTTTATCCGTATCGCTGGGATACAGGTAGACGCCGGCGGAGATCATGTTGGATACCCATTTGGTAACGGCTGGCCATTTCATGTTTACCTGAGCATAGGGCGCACCGATACTCCCGTGGCTGAAAAAGAAACCGGTACTGTCGTAGACCCGGTTGTCGTTTCCACCGTGGTAGCCGCTGTATTCTCCATGCTGCCGTTTCAGAAATTTCTCCCGTTCCTTGGCATCCGTATTCCGGATGAAAAAGGAGAACACATCCAGCCGTGATCGGAACTCGCTCTCATGGCCGCGCAGTGCCTGGTTGATTTCATCGTCGGAAATAAAATACCGCCGCAGAGAATCAAAACCTTCAGCGGCGGTGAATGTCAGGGGGATTCGCTGTAAATCTTCCAGCTTTTGCAGCAGCTCGGCGGGGTTATACAGGCGGATTACCATGAGGCTGCGGTCATTGGCATGGGCGGCTGCAAAAAGTGTCCATTCATCTATAAGCTGTTTCAGCGTATCCGGGGATTCCAAAAGCCGCTGCATCTGGGCTTCGATTTCAGGAAAGCCGCGATTGGAGGAATAGGTTTTCGCTGTAAGCGGAAGATACCCGTCCTCTTTCACCTGGGCAGAGCATTCCCGCACGGCAAAGGCAAGGGACTGGGCAATTCTGCGCCGCTCAAAGGCCGGGACCTGTTCCAGCTCATCTTTGGGTATATACCGCCCCATATCCAGCAGTTCCCGGATACGTTTCGCCGCCTGCTCCCAAGTGACAAGGGTGGTATGCAGATTCCGGACAGTGTGCCCAGGGGAAATGCGAATGCCCTCCGGGTCATACCAGACGGCGTAATCCTGATCTTGAATGATCAGCCCCGCACCATTGGTGCCGTAGCTTCTTTGCAGGAAATCGGCATTGTCCGGCTTGTCCTTCATGAAGTAGGCACATATGATTTTTCGGCTGTCACGGTCATTGAAGCCCATGCACAGGGCTTCGTCAATGACCTGCTGGGGAAGCTGCAACTGCGGGAAAAAGGCCTGCTGCGCTTCCTCCGGTACAGAAAAGCCGCCGTCCAGGAAGGAAACCTGTTCCTCCACACTGGGCAGCGGCGATTCTTCAATTACGCGTAAATCAGCTGACTGTAAATGATCTCCTCTGCGGCCTGCCGGATGTTGTTCATCCGCTGGACCCACAGCATCTGATCCCGGGCTTTCAGTTCTTCCGTCACGCCCTGCTCCAGGGCCATCTGAGTTGTCAGCTGCTCCAGCATCCGGTTGGCCTCCCGGTCCACCTCCTCCAGATGGGCGTTCAGCGTGCCCTCCATCAGCATCCCGGTGTACAGCCCCTCCCGGTGCTTGCGGAGGTAGCTGTGGCGCAGCATCCCGTACTTGCCCACCTTGGGACTCTCCGGGGGAATCAGGTTGGGTAGACGGTAGTCTCCCTGCATTCTGTAAGTCAGTTCCATTGTTCTGGCTCCTTTCGTCATTTTTTCTGGCTTCATTGTACACAGTGTCTCCGAAAGAATCAAATGTGCGAGATTGCTGCCGTTCCAGAGATTTCACGGTAACACCGATTTCCCGAAGAACGGATTGGGACAGCGTGCTGGCAGCCGAACCCAATATGGAAGCGGTGATCTCGGTATTGAAATCCAGAATGCAGCCAGAAACGTCGGAGTCCAGTTCAGGCGCATAGCCGCAGCGGTGGAGAACCATGTAGCGAACGCTTTCACTGACAGCGTCCTTGAACCATCTGGCAATGCTGTTATTGTCCAGTTCCTCCAGAAAGCTGTCCTTCTTGTTGTTCAGCAGGTCGGGAAGGCAGTCCCCGGCGGCTTCTTCCGCAAGCTGCCGGGAAAGTATCTCCACAGCATCCAGAAACGAGCCGTCCCGGTTCAGAAGGAACTTGTCCTGCAATGCCTGAATGACCTCATTTTCGTACTCCGGTTTCATCTGCCAAAGGGAAATATCTCGATTTTCCCGACTGTTGGTATCCGAGATGTCAAATACATAGCGGATGCGGTAAGACAAGCTGGGGTCGCGCAGCAGAGCAATGCCGGTGGCTCCCCGGTTTACCCGGCGTCCCAGACGGTTCCAGATATCGATTTCCGCACAGGCTGTGGCATCTGGACGCTGGGCATGGATAAGCACCTGTTCCCGGAAGGTGTACTTATAGTTCCGGGCAGCAGTCCGCAGGAAGGCAGCGTAATTTCCGGAGCGGGCTACGATTTCCCGCGTTTTGCGGGCAAGCAGCTCCGAAAGAATTTCATCTTTTCTGGGCATAGCTTCCCCCTAACGCAGGGTAACGGAAACTTCCACCGTGACCCCGTCCTCCTGAATGGAGGCGTACAAAAGCCCCGTCCTGGCATTGGATACTTTCGTCACCATCTGGTTCAGCCGGCATACGGTTCCGTTGATCTCCTCCTGGGTGTCGGCGTAGTAGTAGCCTCGCTCGTCGCTGCAAATGGGGTATCCATCCTGCCGCAGACTGTTGATCTTCCTGCGCAGACCCCGCCCGTCAATGGAAAAGAGCCGCTGCAGCTCATGGCTGTAAACGGCCCTTTCTCCACCGGTATGGTACTTCTTGAGATGCTGGCAGATCGCTGTTTTCTTATCCATTGTTTCACATCCTTACTCTTTCAGCAGATTACATCTGACTTATGCTTTCTTACCTTTGACACCGGGAAACTCCATCCTCGTGAACTCCCAATGAATCGCGCCGGTGAACAACTTGCTCATGGCCGCAGCCTCCGCTTTTTCGGGAGAATCCGCTTCCACGGCGACATGGCCCAGGCTGATTGCCTGGACGGTAACTTCATACTTCATCTTGCATCCCTCTCTCTATGATTTTTGATAGGTACGCCCTTGGTATCGTAATTCTTGGGGTCGGCGGCGGGCGTGTCCCAGCCGAACATAGAGCCTGCTACCATGGCGGCTTCCTGCTCCCTGGTGACTTTGGCGGCATCATTGAGGACGGCGGCCGCCTCCTTCGGGGGAATACCATCCTGCGGGTACTGCCCGGTGGGGGTGTAGCCTTTCTCGCCTTTTGTAATGGTGATGATCTCACCGGTGCTTTCCAGAGCGCTGAAACACTTTTCCGGGAGCGACTGACGCAGGGGGATGAGCCGGACACCGCTGCGCTGCGCCAACTCCGCAAACTCGCAGATGTGGTAGAGATTATTTCCGACCTCCAGATGGGTTTCATCCACGAACCGGCAGGGCTTATCCTGTGCTTCTCCGGAAGGAAATGCCATGCGGATGCTGTCACCATCCATGATTCGGAATTTCTCCTTGTAGCTGGGGGTAATAAACCGAATGCCATACTCCGCGTTCCGCATATGCCGGTCCAGGTAATCCCGCTTATAGCAGTATACATAGAAGTTGTAGTCGCCGGGATTGGGATTCAGCCGTAGCAGGTAGGCATAGTCCCGGGTATTTACCCGAAAACCAGATTCGTCCCGCCCAAACTTCGGCGTAGTAGATTGGCGGCAGGCATTGGACAGGCTGCTTCGGTCTGCCAGGATACCACAATACTGGGAATCTACCCGCAGGGCGTTTATCACCCGGTCAAGCTCTGCCTTAAATTCCGGCGTTTTCAGATATGCCATGTTGTCGAACCAACCGGAATAGAACTCTTTTCCGGTGGAGCCGAAGTCCCCGCGCAGATACCCGATACATCCTGTCTGGGCATCCAGCTGGTGACTCTGCCGGTAGGTGTATTTCTGCTCGGCTTGCGTCATTTCCTGCAGTTCCATTAACGCTCACGCTCCTTTCGCTTTTCAGGATGTCTCGCTTGGGTATTTTCTCTGGCCTGCCAGTAGTCCGGGTGGTATTCCTGCAAGCTGCGGTCAATGGCCTTTTCGTACTCTCCCGGCTTAAAATAATCATTTACGGGAGCCATATAGAGACCCTTGTCCAACAGCTCCCGGATGGCAACCGGGGCGTCGCAGTCCTCCTCGAAGCAATAGTAGCTGCCATCCGGAAAGCCATGTTTTCTTGCAGCCGGGGACAATACCGTTCTGGCAATGCTCCTGTGAACCATAATGCCGCCATGGCTGGCGGTGGCCACGGCGAAAACGCCGGAGTATAGCTCCTCCAGATGCTGTACTTCGCCCCATGGGGAATATTCGGGTGGAAACATCATCGTTCCTCCTTCCTCGCCGCATGACGCTGTTCCCGCTGATACTGTTCCAGCCCCAGCTTTGCCCATTGGGGAAGTTGTTCAGGCTCCAGCGTCCCGAGAATGTCCCGCCGTTCAAACCGGGAACCTTTTCCGGAGCACAAATCCATACAGAAACAGGCGGAACCCCGGCTGTGAGGACTGGCTCCAAAACCGCCGATGCAGAGCTTAAGCTGACGGGTTGCCAGCTGATACTCCCTCCGCAGTACATCCGGACGGATGACAACGATTTTTCCATGCAGATCATCGTCATAGGAAATGGGGGTACAGTCTGTGCTGGTCAGGGGTGTCATGTCAATGCCCTGAAATTTGGGGCTGAATACCTCCGCACGGGTTTCCTCAGCCTGTTTGGACAGCCTGCTCGCAAAGAGCTTGACGGCTTCGCAGTAGTCGTCACTGACTATGACCTCATTATAGAGCGCCGCGATCTCGCTCTGTTGGCAGTAAGCACACATATAACGTTCTTCCGGCTTGGCGTCTATGTCCTCCCCAAGAACGATTTCCCGGTCTCCGATGTGGAATGCCTGAATGATCTCATAGCTTCCGGCCATTCTTTTCTTATCTTCCATTTTCTTCCTCCATTCTTTCGCAAATCACGAGAAACCGCTGCTTGCCGCCGCTGGCGTAGGGGTGACAGGTCAGCAGGGTAATCAAATCCCGCCCGGGTTGAATCCTGATGGCGTCAATATCGTTGGGCTGGATGATTTTGGTTTCCACCACGCGGTAGTGCAGCGTTCCCCAGAGATTGGTGATGTTCACAGAATCACCGATCTGCAATTCCGGGACATACCGGAAATAGGGCGCGCCGTTGTATCCCCGGTGCCCGGCAATGACGGTGTTGGTATTCTCGCCGCCAATGGGAATGCTGGTTTGCCCCAGCTGGGCGGCACCTTCTGCCATATGTGCTTCTGTGGCTCCCAGGTACAGGGGCATTTCCAGCTCGATTCCGGGAATGGAAATGACCCCGAACATGTCCCCTTGCTGGCCGCTGACGCAGAACAGGACACCGGCTTGTTCGGTAGCGGCCAGACTGTTCAGCCTGACCTGCCCGTCCTCGTAGATATCCCGGTTGTATTGTTCCAGCAGCTCCAGAACCTCCGGGTAGGGCGTGGGCGGCGCGGTTTCGGCAATCGGCTCCGTGGGAAGCAGATCATCCGGTGCGGCGTCCGTGGGAGCCGTGCCAAAGAAGGATTCTACGGAGCTTCCCATCCGCTTGCCGGTAAAGTAGCTGTTCAGAGTGGGATACAGGAAAATGGTCAGTCCCACGAGAAAAACCAGCAGGAAGGGGAGCAGGTTCCCTTTATGGCCTCCTTTACGACGCACGGCTCTCACCTCGCTGCGTCAGCCAGCCCAGAAACAGAATCAGGCAGATAACCACTATGACACCTATGGCAAAATACACACCCTTCTCGTATTCCTGTTCCCATGTGGAATCCACGGGTTCGCTTGTTTCAGCCGGTTCTATTGTGGGGCTTTCTTCATCCTCCGGGGTGTAGGCGACCCGGTGACCGCGTACCAGCAACCGGTGGGTGTTGACACCAAAGGGCGTACAGGTGACGAGCGTACACAAGTCCTTTCCTTCTTCCAGCCCCAGATAGGTGGTGTCATGGGGCAGAACGGTGTTGATCTGGTCAACCTCATAGGCAAGGAACTCATTCAGCACTTCCAGATAGAAGGTATCCCCAATTTCCAGCTTATCCAGATCGGAAAACATCTTCTGGCTGGCAAGGCCGGAGTGGCCGGTCAGAATTGCGTGGGTGCTGCTGCCGCCGATGGGCAGGGAACTTCCAATGAGATGGCCCACGCCCCGGTCCAGGGTTTCCTCCTCCGTGCCGTGGTAGATGGGCAGGGACACCGCCAGCTTGGGGATGTGGACATAGCCCATGGTTCCGGTGCCGGTAAGGTCTAAGAGCTGGGCGTATTCCTCCACCGCGGAGGACACGGAATCCTTGGAATAGCTGCCATACCGGGCGATGCTGCTCCACAGCTCATCATTGTACGCCTGGGCTTTTGCTCTGGCCTCCGGGATGGCGGTGTCCGGCAACGCCTGAACAGCATCCTGATACTCCGTATGAATCTGGGATTGGTGGGCTTCATTGTAGCGGCTGCTGAATACCGGGTAGATGGTCAGCCCCAGCGCCAGCAGGAAAAACAGAGCTGCCAGGGAAATGGTGATGACTTTTCTTCGCTTGTCTCGGATAGAATCTCCTCCTTTCGGAAAGCACCCCGGAGTGTCCGTCCGGGGTGCCAGATACTTACCGGCCATTTTTCTTTCTGGCGGTCAGAACAATAACACCGGCTGCGGCGGACATCATGAGAATGCCTACAAGGCTGTACATCCATGTGCCGTGATCGCCGGTCTTGGGCAGGTCAAAGCCCTTGGTATTCTTCACGGTCAGGGGAACTTCGGCGTTGGCAGAACCGTTGTCCTCCAGCATGGTGACTTCGTTCTTGTCCACGGTTGCGGAAGCGGTGGGATAGTTGTGGGACAGTGCCCGCTGGGGAATGTTGGCCAGCTTCAGGTCCTCACCGCCGTCGAAAGAATAGTGGGGGTCATTCTGGAGAACGCCCAGCACATCCTTTGTGTAGACATTGCAGGTGTTGGCGGTATTCTCTTTCAGAGAGATGGTGACGGTGATTGCGTTTTTCAGCAGAGTGTATCCGTTGGCCGTCTGGGTTTCGGTGATGGTGTAGGTATCCTCCTCCAGACCTTTGACCATGATGTGGCCGCAGGACTTACCCATGGTGACGGGGGTAAAGACGGTGGCGTCGGCCTCCTGATCGGTATGGCCGGTGACATAGTAGACCCCTTCCGCGTCATTGCGCTTGGCAATGATCCATGTGCCGTCGGTCTTGTTCTGAATCTTGAACTTCACGCTGTCGTAGAGCTTGGTTTCGGCGGCGGTTTCCGCGTCCACATCCGAGAACAGCTTGGTCAGATCCAGACCGAAAGAGAACACATGACAGTCGTCAATGAGGGTGTCATAGTAGTCGCCGGAAGTGCGCTTCCATGTCAGAATGACGGTGTTCTCGTTGCCCTTTTCGCCGTAGGCAAAGGAATTGTCGGAGTTGATAACGGCACTGTAGGTCACACGGGCGGTGTAGTTGGAGTAGCCGGTGTAGAGCTTGCCGTTCTTGTTGGCTGTGCTGCCGTTGATTTCATCCAGACCGGCCTTGGTAATGTCCACGGTCATATGGCGGCCATCTTCGCTGTAGGTGACGGTGAACTTGCCGGAATCCTGACTCCATGTGGCAACTTTATCGGTGCAGGCGGCATCGGTGAAAAACGCAACGGTTACACCGGCATCCTTGTCATAGGCCAGTCCTTCACAGAGGGTATCATAGAAATTGTAGGTGGACAGAGCGGTTGCCTGGGAGGTGATGGTGGGCAGGGTGGAAACGATCTGGTATTCCATGGTGTCGCCTGCGGAACCGGTAGCGGTGTGGGCGAAGCCGTCGGTGACGGAAGCGGAGCCTTCGTTCTTGCCGGTGTCGGCTTTGGACTCCCGAACCGTCTTTTCCAGAGTGGGAATGCCGGTTTCCTGCTTGGGGTAGACGACTACATCGTAATTCCATGCAGTGCCGCCATTCTGGGAAGCGGAGTTGTCATTGCCGGTGACGGTGGTCATGGGCAGAGAGACGAAGAAGGGATTGGTGGTGGAAGTGACCATTTCGGGGACCTTGGTTTCTACCAGCAGATACAGACCTACGGGCAGATTTTTGGCAGAGGTCTTGCCGACTTCGCTGGTGGGGTCCATGGCCGTGCCGCCGTTACGGATGAAGGTTTCCAAAGCGTTCTTCACGGTGGTGGAGTTCGCTTCCAGACTCTGGGACAGAGCTTTATTCAGCGTATCGGAGGTGTAGAAGCAGCGGTCAGCGTCCAGACTGTCGGCTTCGGCGCAGCGGTCGGCACCGTTTTCCAAACCGATGGCTTTCAGCAGGTTGGCGGCATCTGTCTTGTGGAAGCCATAGAGAACCTGAGTCGTCTCCTGATTCTGGAAAGTCGTAATGTCCGCGACCTTCAGATAGGTGAACTCCACACCGGCAATGGCATAACCCTTGCTGGTCTGGCCGTTCCCCAGCACGTTGCCGTTCTGACCATCGGTGTCACCCTTGCGGTTGGTGTTTACGAGGGCGTTTTCCACATAGCTCTCCTGCCAGCCGGTGGAGGGGAAGGCATCTTCATCCCACACGCCGTCCTTTTTGGCGTTGGTGTAGTCAAATTTCCAGACGGTCAGGCTGCAAGCGGTATCCTGAGCGATGGTTTTGATATCTGCTTCGTCTGCAAAGACAGCGGGAACGCTGGACAAAAGCAGAACGAGGGTCATAAGGGCGCAAACGATTTTCTTCATGGTTTTCATAGTAAAGTCCTTTCTGAAATATAGATTTTGAGCTTGGGGCAGAAAAAATCCGGGGTATTTCCCCGGTCAGTTGAATTTAGTTTCACGCTTGCGCAGATACAAAATTGCTCCCACGCAAATCGAGAAACAGAATATGACTGCGAGCGGCAGCACCGTCAGGCCGGTAGCACCAGTCTTGGGCAGAGCAAAGGCTTCTCCATTGACTACCCGCAGCTCCATTTCGGTATTGTCTGCGGGCAGGGTTCCGACAAAGGCATAGTCTTTCAGCAGCGTATAGCCCTCCGGTGCTTTCGTTTCGGTGATCCGGTATTGCAGAGCGGTGGGCAGGCCCTCCCATATCAGCAGACCGTCCTCACCGGAGGTTTTGCTGGCGGCTGCGAGGTTTTCTTCCGAACGCTCACCCAGAACACAGATACCGTCAGTGCCGGGAATGACCGGATACCAGAGGCTTCCGTCCTCGCTGCTTTCCAGCAGGAAGGTGGCTCCCGCCAAAGGCTCGTCATTGGTGTCCACCTTACGGATGGTGATTTTTCCGGCGCGCAGCTTGTTGAGGAGGGATACCTCTGCCGTCTTACCGGCAACAACAGTGACGGCCTTCGGGGCTTCTCCGGTGTAGAGACTGTCGGTAGGCAGCACTTCCTCCACGGTGTATTCGCCGGGGGTAAGATTCCCGGTGAGAATTTTCCCGTCCTTGTCCGTGGTAAAGGGAGAACCGGAGACTTCCTTACCGTCCGCATCCGTAATTCTGAACTTCCAGCCCTCCAATGTGCCTTCCGGCTCCACGGATTTCCGGATGGCAATTCTACCGCTGTAGTTGTTGACGAACTCCAGAGTGGTTTTCTCATGGGCGCGGATCACCAGCTGCTTCACGGAATCGTCCATTTTCCAGTAATCGTCCCGCACGTCCTCACTGCCGGTTTCCTTGACCCAATAGGTTCCGGGTTCCAGATAGATGCAAGCGGTTCCGTCCTGACCGGTAATGAGAGTATGGAGTTCCTGAGTGCAGGCTTCGTCCGCATAGACAGTAATATGCCAGCCGGAGATCTCGTCTCCCGTGTTGGTGGACTTGGTAAAGCAGCCCAGGCCCTGCTCCTTGTTCAGCCACTGGTCAACGGCGGTTTTTCCGTACTCCACGGTGACGGTGTGGTATCCCAATTCCGCAGTCCAATAGGGATCGTCGGTAGGAGATTCCAGAACGACATACTTTCCGGGAGCCAGATTGGAAATGCGGATGATGCCGGTTTCATTCGTGGTAAAGGGAGAGCCGGGAATTTCCGCGCCGTCCTTCTTTACAATGAACTTCCAGCCGCCCAGATGGTTGCCGGTGTTGGTGGACTTCCGGATTGCCAGCGCGCCTACGGCCAGCTTGTTGTAAAAGCTGACACTGGTGGTAGCACCGTTGGACACTGTGACTTTCTGCGGATTGTCTCCGGAACAGGTGTAGCGGGAGGAAATACTGCTGTCGCTATGTCCAAGCTCCTTGACATAGTAAGTTCCGGCGTTCAGCCCGGTGATGCTGATTTTACCGCTGCTGTCCGTCGTATGGGGGCCGGATACCAGCGTGGTACAGGCGGCGTTGGAATACAGAGCAAAACGCCAACCGGACAAATTCTGGCCGTCCTCCGTGGTTTTCACCAAAGCAATGGCTCCGGGATTCGGGGCGTTGATCTTGAAGTAGGCCCGCAGCGTTTCCACTTGGGGAGAATACAGCTTGACGCAGGTCTGGTAGGTGCTGCTGGCGCTGTAATAGATGGACACGGTGGAGTTTTCCACGGAGGGCAGACTTCTGGTGGCGCTGAATACCGTGGAGGGCGAGATTGTACCGGTTTTGGTGATGGTCAGGGTATTCCCGGACTTGGAGAAGGAAGCGCCGTTCCCATTGGTGAAGGAGAAGTTCCCCAGAACGCCGTTGGAATCTGTAACGCTTACCTGACTCCCGCTCATGGTGAGGGTGGGTGCGGAGCCGGAGGAGCGGTTGGTAAAGCTGGGGATTTTCATAGCACTTTGAACGCTGGAAACAATGCTGTTGTACTTGTCCGCAAAGCCGGACACATTGGCTACGCCTGCGTTGTAGAATACATCACCGCTGGTATAGCCGTTGGAGTTTTTTCGGCTGAAGGTGTCAGCATCCCGCAGGCCGGTGACGATCTCGTAAATGAGAAACTGAGTGGCAATTCGGGTGGACACATTGGGGTTATTGGCCATGGCCGTGGTTTTGACGCTGTAATTGCTGTTCCACAGCTGTTTGGAGTACAGCAGGGTCAGGGCGATGGCCTGCCGGTAGGAGCTGGGCATGGCATACCAGACATTGCTTCCTCGGGAGCTGCCGCTGCCGGATACCCCCAAATCCTGATCCATGTAGTTGCCGGAGGTGCTGGCGGCATAGTCCTTGCAAGGCTCGATACAGTAGATGGGGTCGTCCTTATAGGGCGTGTTGTTATATCTGGCGAAGTGCCAGCCCAAGTTTTTAATGTAGGCCGTCTTGGCAGCGTCCGTGCCGTTGGGCTGGTAGGTCACGGAAATTTGGCTTTTCAGCACCGTTGTGTAGTTGGGACTGGCCTGATCGAACAGGAGAACATTGGAGACGGTAGAGGCGTAAGTGGAGATGCTGTCAGATAACAGCCGGTCATCCTCCATGTCATCTTCCACCGGGTCAGCATCCGGCTCTGTAGCCTCCGTTGTCACCGGCGGTTCCGTCGCTTCTGACGGCGGCTCTGTGGATTCTGAGGGAACTGTCGTTTCGGGTGGAGCTGTTGTCTCTTCCGTTGGCTCCGCTGCATCCTCAGATACATCCGTTGGCTTTGCTTCATCCGCAAAGGCATAAGGCACCAGCCCTGCCAGCAGCACGGCCACCAGAAACAGGCAGAACCCTCGTTTCATGATTTTTCGCATTGCATTTTCCTTTCCATAAAAAATCACCCGCCGATTCTGGCAGGTGTCTACGCTTCTTTTCAGCCGGTACAGCTGGTTATACAATATAAGGGGGAGTGTGAGAGGGAGGGGAACGACAGGTTGAGACCATTATCTGTCACGCTCCTTCTGCCGGAGCTGATACCGGTGGTAATATTCCAGAGCCTTAATAACGTAGTCCTCCGCCTGTTTAGCGGTGAAGTTTTTCGGAATAAAGGGTTTCAACCGCTCGGACTGGAAGCTGATTTTCTCTTTCTGGTTGGGCTTCTGCTCGCACATGATGGAGAGGATGACATCGGCGTTGAGCCTGCCGTTTTGGGAGAACTCCTTCATCTTCGATGCTTGCGCCAGAGACGGGGTGGACTGCTCGGAATTGATGGAATCCAGCAGACTGTTTTGCTCCTCCTCTGTCAGATACGAAAGCTCCACCGCAGGCCGGAAAGCGATTTTCCCGGAATCCACCAGGTCAAGCAGAGGCGGGATGAGGTGGGTGAGACGGATATAGCGCTGAATCTGCGTATTGCTGTCTGTAGAACTGTCCGCAAGAACTTCACGCGATGTTTTTCCCAACTTCTGTCCCAGTGGGACAGAAGTTAAATCCGTCCGCTGTCCCTGCCTGTTCATTGCCTCTAGTCTCATTTTGTAGGAAAACGCCTTTTCGCTGGGCAGGATGGTGGTGCGCTGTAAATTGCTTTCCACCATAAGAATAATGGCCTCGTCTCTGGAAAGCTCCTTGATTTCCGCTTTCACGGTGGCAAGGCCTGCCAGTTCACAGGCTTTTGTTCTGCGATGGCCGGAGACGATTTCATACCGCCCGTCCGGCTTCTGCCGCAGTGTCACCGGGGTGATGATCCCCCGCTCTTTGATGCTTTCCACCAGCTGATCCATGGCCTCATCTAAGCGGACATGAAAAGGATGATTCGGAAATTCGTCAATTTCCGAAAGGGGAATTTCATGGATTTTGGGGAGCTTGGATTCTGCCCGCTCCTTGTCATCCATGAACAATTCATCTAGCCCCGTCAGGCCGAGATCGATTTGTTTCTTTGCCAAGTTCGGCCACCTCCTTTGTCAAGTTTGTGTAAGCCTGGGCGACCCGGCTTTTGGGGTCGTAGGTAAAAATGCTCTTTCCCTCGCCGGAGGCCTCGGCGGCTCGGACAGAGCAGGGAATTTCCGTGTCAAATACCCGGACGCTGCCGCCCAATGTGGAGCGCAGGGCGGCGATAATGCTTTTGGCGTTGTTGGTGCGGCCATCCACCATGGTCATAAGGATTCCGTCAATTTTTAACTTCGGATTGATCTGCCGCCGCACTCTGCTGATGGTGCGGATGAGCAGATTCAGACCCTTTGTGGAAAGAAAGTCCGGTGCAGACGGGATGATCACGCTGTCGGCGGCAGCCAGAGCATTGATGGACATCAGCCCCAAGGACGGCATACAGTCAATGAGAATATAGTCGTAGTTCTCTTTCACCCGGCTGAGAACGGATTTCAGCACCTGTTCCCGGGACATGGCATTGAACAGACTCATTTCTACGCCGGACAGTTCAATGTTCGCAGGAAGCAGATCGACCCCCTCGCCGCTGTGGATAATGCCTTCTTCCCAGGGAACGGATTCATCCCGGATTTCGGCCTGCATGGCAGTAGCTAGTGTGGTGTCCAGATCATCGTCAGCGTTCTGTATTCCTAAGCTGATGGTCAAACTGTGCTGGGGGTCATCATCTACCAGCAGCACCCGGTTTCCGGCTTGTGCAAGGCCGACACCGAGATTGACGGTGGAAGTGGTTTTTCCAACACCTCCCTTCTGATTGACAAGAGCAATGGTTTTACAGTGATTCATTTGTGTACCTCCTGATTGTTGTTTTTGCTCCACCAAAACACAGAATAGCTTCTGCGCTTTGGTCGGCGCGTTTCATTCGGCCTCGCCCCCTAAACGCGCAAAGGGAAATCATCTGACGCTCGACTGCGAATCGAGTCCATGGGCCTTCCACCCCTGCCGGGTCCTCCGCCAGCTCCGTAGAGAAGTATCATTGTCCTGTCTGGACCCTCGTCGCCTTGCCGGTGGCAACCCGGCATTGGAGGCAGTATTTCTCGCTCGGCACCTTTGCTTCAGCCTTTACGGGCTTCCTCGCTTCGTACCCCATAGGGCAGGTGGTCACAGCGTACTGTCCTCCCGGCTCCGGTCCAGAAGAATGTATCAGATGAATGATTATGAAGTTTTCAAAATGCATGAGAAAATGTCCTCACCTTTAATTGCTGAATTTTTTTCAAAATAACAACCAGCGATCTCAAAAAAGTTTTAAAGTAAAAAATCGCAATACTCCGCCATCCGAGGATGCTAGAGTATTGCGATTTAAAAATTATTTTTTCTATCCGGTTGTTTTTCTTTCTTTTTTTCAGCAACAAAAGGTAGGGGAGTTCCCCTCACTTCGGATTTCAGGAGGATATTGCAACGAACCACACAACAAAGAAAATTAAAATTTCCGGTCGGGATGTCACATTGACTTTTTGCAATCGGCCAGACCCCAGTATCTGGCAAGATGTCCGCTCGATTCTATTATCTGCCCAATCTCTTGGAAGAGAAGCAGCCTTGGCGTGTACACCCGCATCCTGTACATTTGAAAAAAAAGATGACCTATGCTATACTTGGGATGATTTGCAGCTTGACAAGTTCACAACCACAGCGGTTTCACCCTTTTTACACAATGAAAAGGAGAAGCCAAAATGACAAAACAAAACCGCGTATGCTGCCTGTACCGAGTATCCTCGGAGAAGCAGGTGGATTATGATGATAACAATATCGCCGACATTCCGATGCAGCGGAAAGCATGTCGCCGGTTTGCCGAACAAATGGGCTGGATCATTGTACACGAAGAGCAGGAAGAAGGCGTCTCTGGTCACAAGGTTCGCGCCGAATCCAGAGATAAGATTCAAATCATTAAGGATCTTGCCCGTCAAAAGCAATTCGATATTCTGCTTGTCTTTATGTTTGACCGTATTGGGCGAATCGCCGACGAAACACCTTTTGTCGTTGAATGGTTCACCAAAAATGGTATTCAGGTATGGAGCACTCAGGAAGGTGAACAACGATTTGACAACCACATTGATAAGTTGCTGAACTATATCCGTTTCTGGCAGGCAGACGGCGAAAGTGTGAAAACCTCTGTCCGAACCCGTACAAGTCTCGGCCAGATGGTAGAGGACGGGCATTTTAAGGGCGGTCTCGCCGCTTATGGATATGATTTATCCAAAAGTGGGCGCTTGAATAAGCGGAAACACGAGTTGCTCGATTTAACTGTTAATGAAACGGAAGCCCCTGTTGTTCGACTGATTTTCGATAAGTATGTCAACGAAGGGTATGGTGCACAGCGAATAACCACTTTTCTCAACACCAACGGTTACCGGACGCGAACCGGGAAAATGTGGCACCCGGCTTCCATTCACGGAATTCTCTGCAATCTGACCTATACAGGTGTACTTCGCTCCGGGGAAAGCCGCTCCCCAATTTTGCCGGAGCTTCAAATTATTTCCCAAGAACAATTTGAAAAAGCCCAGCAGATTCGCAAAGAGCGTTCAGCCGCCGCCCAGAGCATACCCCATGTTCCTATAAATACCCGTGGGCAGTCTCTGCTTTCAGGCAATGTGTTTTGCGGGCATTGCGGTGCCCGCTTGACACTTACAACCAGTCAGCGATACCGCAAACTGCGCGATGGCAGTTATGACAAAACGCCACGCATTCGCTATGTCTGTTACGGAAAGACACGAAAGCAAACGGAATGCACTGGGCAGACGGGGTATACCCTACATATTCTGAATGATTTGATTGACAACATCATGCAAAGCATTTTCTCCAGAATGCAGGGTATCCCCAAAAGTGAATTGGTCAGCAGCAGGTATGAAAAAGAATTGATGGAAAACATTGCTCATTTGAAGGGGCTCAAAGCAGATCAGAAAAAGCATGATGCCAATGTTAAATCATTGAAAGAAGAAGTCATTAGATGTATTCAGGGGCAAAGTGCATTTTCGCAGAATACATTGGCTGAGTTGATCCGGGATGCCGAAGAAAAAGGTCAAACGTTACAAATTGCTGTAAGTCAGTTGGAAGCTACGGTTGAGGATAAAGCCAAAACTTTAGATGAACTGTCATCACAGTTTGACGAGCTTCTTTCCTGGGCTGACCTTTATAATTCATCCAGTTTTGAAGCAAAGAAGATGATTGTAAACCGGATGATTGAGCGTGTTGATGTCCAGAAAGATTACAAACTGCATGTATCCTTCCGTTTTGACATGAACCAGTTTTACTATGGTGCATAAAACAAAAAGGCACTGCCTCTTCCTTATTTCAGGGAAAAGACAGTGCCTAAAAGAAATGCACCTGACTCAAAAAGAATCAGGTGCTTTCGTCGGCTCTGCGCCACTCTGGTGGAGATAAGCGGGATCGAACCGCTGACCTCTTGAATGCCATTCAAGCGCTCTCCCAGCTGAGCTATACCCCCAGGTGTTGTAGATTGACGCATAAGCCTTTATGAACTTGTTGCTGTGGGGTGCGTTGCTGTACCGTTTGGGCTCCCAGCTGAGCTATACCCCCATATTTGGTTCGCTGTTCGGACAGCTTCTGTATTATAGCATACCTGCGGAATTTGTCAATAGCTTTTTTTCATTTTTCCAACGTCCATTTTTTTCGCGGTTTTCCGCTTTCGTGGCTGGACAAAGGCTTTCACATGTGCTATCCTATATACAACGATCCTGACAGTAAGCTTTCGAGCTGCCTGAAAGGTGCGAATATGGTGTTTTGCCGCGGAAATTTCCGGGGTCTACTGCTGTTGCCGTACCGTCAGGGTGCGGCAATTTTTGTTGGGAGGTGTTTTCGTGGAAACCAGACTCGCAGTGATGAGCATCATCGTGGAAAACGGAGAAATGGTGGAAAAGCTGAACGCGCTGCTTCATGAGTACGGGGAATTTATCATCGGCCGAATGGGCATCCCCTACCGCAAGCGGGGCGTCAGCGTTATCGCCATTGCCATGGACGCGCCCCAGAATACCATTGCCGCCCTGTCCGGCAAAATCGGAGGCATGGTCGGCGTCAGCGTCAAAACCGCTTACTCCGGCGTGATCTCCAAAGAATAATTGGAAAAGAGGTATCTACTATGAACAAAAAAGTACGTTGGATCACCGAAACCGCCGTTATGCTGGCGCTTCTCGTCGCTTTGCAGGCGCTGACCAAGGGCTTTGGTCAGTTCGTCACCGGCTCCTGCGTCAACGCCGTGCTGGCCGTTACCGTTCTGACCGCCGGATTGGGCAGCGGCATCGTCGTGGCCGTGCTCTCCCCGGTGCTCGCCTACCTGCTGGGCATCGCGCCGCAGATCCTTGTTCTTCCCGCCATCATGGCCGGCAACACCGTGTTTGTGGTCCTGCTGCGGCTGATCGCCGGTACGGACAGCAGGAAGGTCGGTCAGCAGATCGCCGCGTGGCTCATTGCCGCGCTGGCGAAGTTTGCCGTGCTGTACCTCATCGTGGTAAAGGTCGTCTGCGGCGTGATGGCGCCGTCTCTGCTGGCGGCGAAGGCATGG
>OBYM01000048.1_pt1 | contig 82407 bp, 70 predicted proteins | sample 1538191 | NCBI WGS metagenome assembly OBYM01 (sample SAMEA2580165, study PRJEB22360) | human gut metagenome | biome: human gut; feature: human-associated habitat; material: faeces | place: Denmark | collected 2008/2010 | reverse complement strand
AGAGCTATCACGCTCTCTTACCAGGGCGGCCGGCGAGAAGAGCCGCCTCATTGAGCAGGTTTTCGAGATCTGCGCCGGTGAAGCCTATGGTTGTCTTTGCAATAGTCGAAAGATTGACATCGGGGCCTAAGGGCTTGCCCTTGGCGTGAACCTTGAGTATGGCCTCGCGTCCCTTGAGGTCGGGATAGCCTACCGTTACCTGACGGTCAAATCTTCCGGGACGGAGCAGCGCGGGGTCAAGGATATCGGGGCGGTTGGTCGCCGCGATGATTATAACGCCCTCGTTTGCGCCGAAGCCGTCCATCTCGACGAGCAGCTGGTTAAGCGTCTGCTCGCGCTCATCGTGTCCGCCGCCCATGCCTGCGCCTCTGTGGCGGCCGACGGCGTCTATCTCATCGATAAAGATTATCGAGGGTGAATTTTTCTTTGCCTCATTGAAAAGGTCGCGCACTCGCGAAGCGCCGACACCGACATACATCTCGACGAAATCGGAGCCGGAAATCGAGAAGAACGGAACGTTTGCCTCACCCGCAACAGCCCTTGCAAGCAGGGTTTTACCTGTACCGGGAGGGCCAACGAGCAGAACACCGCGCGGTATTCTCGCGCCGAGCTTGTTGAAATGAGAGGGATCCTTGAGGAAATCGACTATCTCGCTGAGCTCCTCTTTCTCCTCGTCCGCGCCCGCAACGTCGTCAAATGTCGTCTTGCGGCTCTCGTCCTTCGCCCGCTTGACGCGCGCCTTGCCGAACGAAAGAGTTCGGTTGTTCTCGTTGTTCATGGCGTTGTTCATCTTGCGGAACATATAGAAGAGTATGGCGCCGAGGATAACGAGCATGAGAAGCGTCGGGACGATATTGAGCAGAATGGCGCCGGTCGAGCCGGTCTGATACTGCGCCTTTATCGGAGTATCCGGATGCTCTCTGTTATATGCGATAACGCCGTTGTGTATGTCCTCCTGGAACATACCGACGCTCGGCACGGTGAAGTTATACGTCTTATCGTCGCCCTTGAGCTTGAACTCAAGCGCACCGCTCGACATATTGAGGTTATATTCCGTGACCTTTTTTTCATCGAAATACTGCACGACCTGATAATACTCGAGCTTTTCGTTCTTCTGCTGCCTGGCATAGAGGGAGACACCGGAAATTATGAGGATGGGAATGAGAATATACGGTATCCACGCCAGCACTTTTTTTGCATTGCTGTCAGTGTTGTTCTTCTTATTTTTCAAACGTCAAATCCTCCTGTGACTGTCGAAGTTTTCTTTTGACCGCTCTTATTTCTCGTAGACCGAACGGCTGAGCACGCCGAGGAAAGGCACATTGCGGTACTTCTCATCGTAATCGAGACCGTAGCCGACAACGAACTCGTCGGGAACCTCCGTTCCCGCGTAGTCCGCCTTGAGATCCTTTATCATGCGGCGCTCGGGCTTATCGAGGAAGGTGCATATCTTAATGCTCGCGGGTCTGCGCGCTCTGAGCATCTCGGATATGTAATGGAGAGTTTTACCGGAGTCGAGTATGTCCTCGACTATCAGCAGGTCATAGCCCTCTATGGGTCTGTCAAGATCCTTTATTATCTTGACTTCGCCCGAGCTCTCCGTGCCCGAGCCGTAGCTCGAAACCGACATAAAATCTATCTCGCACGGTATTGTTATCGCTCTCATAAGATCCGCCATAAACACGACGGAGCCCTTCAAGACGCTGACCATGAGCAGCTTTCTGCCCTTGTAGTCCTCGCTTATCTGCCTGCCGAGGCGGGAGACGATATCGCGTATCTGCTCCTCGCTGAGCAATACTCTCTCTATATCCTCTATCATTGCTTTTCCCTCCGTATTATAAGCACATTTTCAGTGTTTTTTCCGACGCGGCACCGTCTGTCCGCGCCGAAGCCCTCGACCCAAAGCACACCCGCTTCGTCGCGCAGCACTGCGATATCGCAGCGGCTCTCCGGCGGAATATGCGCCTCGTTGAAAAGCTTTTTCAGGCTCTTTGTGCAGCCGCGCCTCGCAAGGGTCAGCTTATCGCCCGAACGGCGGCTGCCGATTTGAACTCTTCCTATAATTTTATCACAATCAATGCAATAATCCAACACATCTTTGTGAATTTTTTGTGTATCTAAAAAAATTTTTTTATTAACTCTGCAAATTGATACGCGTCCGTTATGGCAAACGGAGCCGTTTATGCACTCGGACTCTATATCCTCCGACCACTCCTCGCCCTTCTTTATTGGGGCGGCAAAGCGCAGAACTGCGCCGTCCGAGACGGCAAACGTATCTGGTGAAAGCTGAATTTTTCCGCCCGGCGAAAGAATATTTTCAACCGCGCCTACGGTCTTAAAGTCCGCCGATTTCGGGCATACGTTCTTTATACAGCCGAGCAGGGCGCGGCGGCGTATCGCCGGATGAGCCGAGAGCAGCGCTTTGCAGAAAAGTCCGCCGTCGGCTTGTGCCGAGAGCAAAAGCGCCTTCGTCTCGCCCTCGAGAAAGTCCTCGTCGAGCGCGGCGTTTTGAGAAAAATGCGAGGCATTCTCTTCAAAAGCGGAGTTTATCTCCTTTAGCGCGGGGACTGCGATACGGCGAATCTTATTGCGGCTGTAATCGAGAGTCAGGTTGGTGCTGTCTGTTACGAAATCGAGAGAATTTTCGCGGCAGAACGCCTCTATTTCTTCCCTCGTGCAGAAAATAAGCGGTCTTATTATATTTCCGCGCACGGGCGGAATACCGCAAAGCCCCTTTAGCGACGAGCCGCGGGCGAGATTGAAAAGCATGGTCTCGGCATTGTCGCTCGACGTGTGGGCGGTTGCGATTTTTGCGTTTTTATCTATCGATTCAAAGAACTCGTAGCGCACTCTGCGCCCGCATTCCTCGCATGACTCTCCTCTCTGCTTTGCGAGCGCCGCTACATCGGCATGCAAAACCTCAAAGCGCAGTCCGTATTTCTCGCAGAAGGAGCGCACATAGTTTTCATCGCGTCGCGCCTCTTCGCCGCGAAGCCCGTGATTGACATGGGCTACGGTCAGCGACAGCGAATACCGCTCCCTTATCTTCATAAGGAACAGCAGCATTGCCATTGAATCGGCACCGCCCGAGACCGCGGCTATAACTGCGGCTCCCGGGCTGAGCATATTGTATTTTTCCACGGCGCCGAGCGCTTTATCAAGCATTCTGAATCTTCTCCACGCCCATGAACAGAGTGTGATCCGCATCCCAGATGAAATCTACCGTCTTTGTGGGACCGTGTCTGTTCTTGGCAACAATAACCTCGACCTCGTTGGCAACGGGGGCTGCGGATACAGGCTCGTCGTCGCCGTCCGGGTCGTCCTTTTCGTTCTTATAATATTCCTCGCGGTAGAGCATGAGGACTATATCGGCATCCTGCTCTATCGAGCCCGATTCGCGCAGATCCGAAAGCTGCGGGCGGTGGGACTTTCCCCTGCCCTCGGTGCCTCTGGAGAGCTGGGCGCAGCAGACTACGGGGATATTCAAATCCTTCGCCATGAGCTTCAGGCTTCGGGTTATCTCCGTAACCTCCTGCACACGGTTTTCGACCTTTGTGCCGGAGCGGATAAGTCCGAGGTAATCTATGATTATACAGTCGACATTCTTGAGTCTGCGTGCGCGCGCTTTCATTTCGGCAACGGTTATCGAGCTCGTGTCATCGAAATAGAGCTCGCAGTCGTTGAGCGCTGCGGTGGCAAGGCCGAGGCGCGTCCAGTCGTCGGTATCGAGCTGACCGCTTCGCATCTTTGTGCTTAATACGCGCGCTTCGGTCGAGAGAACTCTCTGGGCAAGCTGCTCCTTCGTCATTTCGAGCGAGAAGAAGAGAATTTTCTTCTTAGCCTTGACAGCGACGTTTCTCGCAATATTCAAGGCAAAGCTTGTCTTTCCCATTGCGGGGCGCGCGCCGATAAGTATGAGGTCGGACTTGTTGAGTCCCGCTATTACGTCGTCGAGATCCCTGTAGCCCGTTGAGATTCCCTTGAACGCCTCCGCGCCCTCGGAGCTGAGTTTTTGCAGGGTGTCATAGACCTGATTGACTATTATGTCGCTGAGCTTGGACGGGCCCGTGCTCGTCTTGCCCTGGCGGATATCGTATATTCTCTGCTCCGCCGCGTCAAGAAGCATATCCGCGCTGTCGGTCTGGGCAACGGCGTTGTCGATAGTCTCCTGCGAGACGGTGATGAGGGTGCGCATGAAATACTTCTCGCGCACGATTTTCGAATATGATTCGACATTTGAAGTAGTCGGCACGCTCTGAGCGAGCTGGAACAGATAGTTCTTTCCCGCCGCCTCATCGTATGTTCCGTTGTTCTTGAGCGCTTCAAGAATAACAAGCGGATCGATTTTGCTGCCTAACGCATCGAGGCTCACCATGACGGAGAATATTTCTCTGTGCTGCGGGAGATAGAAATACTCCGGGCGCAGATAGATGAGCACCTGCGGCATACAGTTCGGATCCATGAGCACGCATCCGAGCACCGCCTGCTCCGCCTCAAGGCTGAAGGGCATCTGATACCCCTCGGGCAGGGTTAAATTATTCACATCCACGGTTCTTAGATCCTCCGGTTTTCGGAAATTATTCCTCGCCCACGCTGACATAGACCGTAGCGTTGACTCCGTTATACACCTTTACTTCGGCGCTGAAAGTGCCGAACGACTTGATATCCTCCATGGACACCTTTCTCTTGTCGACAGATACGCCGAACTGACGGCTTATCGACTCCGCAACTTCCTTTGCGGTAACAGAGCCGAACAGCTTTCCGCCCTGACCCGCCTTTGCGGTGAGCTTCACGGTCTTGCCGTTTATCTTCGCGGCGACCTCCTTGGCGTTCTTTAGCTCGGTCTCCAATCTGTACTTCTCGGCGGACTCGCGGTTTTTAAGCTCGTTCATCGCCTGTGCGTTAGCCTCGACTGCGAGCTTTCTCGGGAAAAGAAAGTTTCTCGCGTAGCCGTCGGAGGCATTGACAAGCTCGCCCTTCTTGCCGAGGCTTTTTACATCCTGTGTAAGAATAACTTTCATATATATCAATTCCTTTCGGGTTATTTACGGGTTTAACTTTGTCGGTGCGTCGGTTGCCGCACTTACAAGAATAAAATCATGCAAGCTTTGCGGGCGAATGATATCCGCCCTGCGGTATTATATCACGAAATCGAATCCTGCTCCTCGCCGTCTGCGCGGGGATATTTTGCGTCTATCGCTTCACAGAGCTTCGACTTCGCTTCCTGCATATTCACGCCGCCGAGCTGAGCCGCCGCCATGGTGCGGTGACCTCCGCCGCCGAGATATTCCATAATTATCTGGACGTTCATATCGCCGTAGGAGCGCGCCGAGATGCTGATACTTTCATTTCCGCTGTCGAAGATAACAAACGACGCTTTGACTCCGCTGACTTCAAGCAGCTCGTCTGCCGCCTGCGCGCTGAGCAGTCTCGCGTTCTCCGTTCCGGGGGCGGTGCAGGCTATGGCACAGCCTCTGTAAATATGCGCGGCGGAGATTATCTCGCTGCGCTTGCGGTTGCTCTCGATCGAGTTTGAGAACAGGCGCTTTACGGCTACCGTGTCGGCGCCCTTTCCCTTCAGGAAGGCCGCCGCTTCAAAGGTGCGCACGCCCGTCGAGAGGACAAACTCCTTTGTGTCAAGCATTATGCCCGCGAGCATCGCCTGCGCCTCCGCTGCCGAAAGAGACGGCGCGGGGGTTATATAGCGCATAAGCTCCGTGACCATTTCGCAGGTTGACGAGGCGTTGGGGTCATGGAAGAAAATGAGCGCGTCCTTGATATAATCGACCGATTTTCTGTGGTGGTCGATAACCACGGTAGCGGACGCCTTTTCATAGAGGCTCGGGAAATCGACAAAGCTGCTCTTATGGGTATCGACAACAATGAGCAGGGTTTTGCGGGTCATGAGCGTCAGAGCTTCGTTGACATCAATTATTTTGCCGTTCCAGCCGTCGGCTCTGAGCATATCGACTGCCGCGCCCGCAAAGCTGCGGTTTTCGTCGAGGACGATATATGAATCGATGCCGAGAGCCTCCGTTATCGCGGACATACCGACTGCCGCGCCGAAAGCGTCCATATCGGGGAACGAATGACCCATTATCATCACGCGGTCGCTCGCGCTGATAAGGCTCGAAAGCGACGAGGCCGCGACGCGGGTCTGAAACTTGGTCACCTTTTCGACGCTCTTTGAAACACCGCCGAAGAACTCATAGTCATCCTTCGTCTTGACGGCCGCCTGATCGCCGCCGCGTCCGAGTGCCATATCGAGCGCCTGCTCCGCCGACTTCTCGCAGTCGGTTATGGCAACGCCAGTGCCCACGCCTATCGAGAGAGTGAGGCCGAGCACTCTTTCTTTGTATTTATATTCGCGTATCTTATCGAGAACGCTGAAACGGTCGGCGCGCATCTTTTCGAGGACATCGCTCTGAGCGATTATCATAAACCGCTCCTCGGATATCTTTCTCATGATGCAGTCATACTGACCCGTCCAGTTCTCTATCACCTCTTCGACTCCGCCGCGTATCGCCGCGCGCTCGCTGTCTCTGTAGTCCGCCTTGATATCCGCGATATCGTCGGTTTGCAGGAGCATTATGACGGGTCTGTTTTTTATGTAAGCGAGCTGAGCGCGCTTGAGCTCGCTTACATCGGTGAAATAGAAAATATATTCTTTGCCGCCCCTGAACTCGAACGAGGACGGGGTGACTATATAATAGGAGTCCTTTATTCTGACTGTGGATGCGCCGTTCGACTCCGCCTGCTCTGGGTCGCAGCCGCCGATAAACGGCTGAACGAGCTTGCGGTCGATAACCGAATCATCCATAAATGTATGGAAGAAGCTTTTGTTGAAAAGTTCGATTATTCCGTCGCCGTCGCACACGAGCATAGGCATGGGAAAATCGTTGACGGAACCTGCGTCGGCAGCGTCCAAGCTGTGCGACGCAATGTCCCTTAGCTGGCGTTCGCGGCTGCGGATATTGAAAAACCTGACCGTCTTATAAACCGAAAACGCGACGAGAAGGACAGTACCCACAAGCGCCGCCCACCTGCTGTAGCGGACAGCGACAACGACAATGAACACAGCCGCCGCAATAAAGGCAGCCGTTTCCACTGCGAATTCTCGCAGGAAATCCTTAAAGCTCATTCATCAGACCTCCATAATAACGGGAAGTATCATCGGGCTGCGCTTGGTGCGCTCATACATCAGGTGAGATATTTCGTCCCTGAGGCTCGCCTTGATGCTGTTCCAATCAAAATAACCGCCGTCCGTCTGAACCTCGATAGCTCTGACCGCGACCTCGCGCGCGGCGTTGATAAGCTCCTCCGACTCCTTGACATAGACAAAGCCTCTTGTCACAACGTCGGGACCCGAGACTATCTCGCCGTTCTCGCGGTCTATGCAGACGGCGACAATAACAAGTCCGTCCTGCGCGAGATGCTTTCTGTCTCTGAGCACTACGGAGCCGACGTCGCCTACGCCGTAGCCGTCGACAAATACTCTGCCCGCGGGCACGGTAGAGGTGCATTTGAGCGCCTTTTTGCTGATTTCGGCGACTCTGCCGTTGTCGGCAATGAGGATGTTCTCCTTGGGGATGCCCACATTCAGCGCAAGACCCGCGTGCTTTCTGAGGTGCTTGAGTTCGCCGTGAACCGGAATGAAATACTTCGGCTTGACGATACCCATTATCATTTTCAGCTCCTCCTGGCAGGCGTGACCGGAGACATGGACATCGTACATTCTCTCATAAACGACATCCGCGCCGAGCTTCATCAGCTCGTTGACAACGCGGCTGACCGTCTTTTCGTTTCCGGGAATGGGAGTTGCCGAAATTATAACATAGTCATTGGGATGGATTTCAACCTTTCGATGGTCGGAGAATGCCATACGGGTGAGCGCGCTCATGGGCTCGCCCTGGCTGCCCGTGGTGATAATAACGAGCTTGTCGGCGGGATAGCGGTTTATCATATTGATATCTATGACTATCCCCTCGGGTATATTGAGATAACCGAGCTCGGCCGAGATATTGACGACGTTTTCGAGGCTTCTGCCTACGAGAGCCACCTTGCGTCCGAGGCTCTCCGCAACATTCATTATCTGCTGCACGCGATGGATATTTGAGGAGAATGTTGCAACTATTATGCGGTTGTTGCCCGCCTTGCGGAAGAGGGTCTCAAACGATTCGCCAACCTTTCTCTCGCTCTCGGTGAAGCCCGGGCGCTCGGCGTTGGTGGAGTCGGACATAAGGCAGAGCACGCCCTCCTGCCCTATCTCGGCGAGTCTGCCGAGATCCATCATGCCGCCGTCGATAGGCGTTGTGTCGATTTTGAAGTCGCCCGTGTGGACGATGGTACCGCCCTCGCAGCGGATAGCGAGTCCGAGTGCGTCGGGTATCGAATGGTTGACGTGGATAGCCTCAACCGTAAAGCCGCCGAGGGTTATCACGTCGCCGGGCTTGATGACGTTAAGAGTGGCGGAATTGAGCAGTCCGTGCTCGCGGAGCTTGCCCTGGATAAGACCTATGGTGAGGTTCGTGCCGTAGACGGGCACGTTGAGAACCTTGAGAAGATACGGCAGACCGCCGATATGGTCCTCATGTCCGTGGGTTATGACGATTCCGCGTATCCTGTCCGCGTTGCGCTCGACATATGTGAAATCGGGAAGCACGAGATCGACTCCGAGCATATCCTGATCCGGGAACGCAAGTCCGCAGTCGACAAGGAACATATCCTCGCCGTACTCAAACAGAGTCATATTCTTGCCCACTTCATTCAGGCCGCCTAAAAACGATATTTTTATAGGCTTGGGCTCGGCCTTTGACTTACCCGGTGCGGGTTTGATTTTACCGTAGCTGTGATAGCCGCGCCTGCCCGCAGTCCTCTTTGCGGGCGCAGACGCTGCACCGGTTTCTTTTGCTTTCGGCATAAAAATCTCCTTTTCTTTTGTATTTTGATTTAAGTAGAACCCCGACCTCTCAAAGGTGCGGGAAATAAAGCCTTGCCTGTTAAAAATCTCCAAAAACACGATGATATTTTCAGCATTGACACAAGACAAATTCGGATAGTTAATATATGCGCGCAGTCATAATACAAAAATATCCCTATTGTTAATTTTACTATGATTGTATAAAACTGTCAAGTGACGCGGGAGCAAATTAACATCTTATAAACAATAAATTATGTGCCGCACGCAGGCGAAAAAGCCGCCGCCTTTACTTCGTGCGCGACGAGATAAACTCCCGCGCTTCGGCGCAGAGCTCACGCGCCGTCTCCTCATCAAGGCTCTGCGCGGTCAGGCGAACCCGTCCGTCCCCGAGCGGCGAAATATGCGTCTTTCCGCGCTTCTCCACGAGCACAAAGCCGTTAGCTCCGTCGCGCCCGAACGAAAAGCTTTCGCCCTCAAACTCGTCGAGGTAGTCGGGCGGCAGGGCGAGTGCCGCAGTGGTGCTGTAAACAAAAAACGGCGGCAAAAGCGAATAGAGCTCGGGAAAGGTCATATTCTTCTCTTCGAGGATACAGGCGAGCTTTGCCGCAGTAAACAGCGCGTCGCGCGACCAGAACTGCCGCGCCGCCAACCGCCTTGCCACGTTGTCGGAGCCGTCGGACGGGGCGGACAGATAGCGGTACGCCGTCCTGCCGTAGCTTCGGGCAAGCTCATCTAAAAACGCCGGCGCGTCATAGGGCACGGAGATATCCCGCCCGCTCTCCAACTCGTACATTCCGCACAGGGCAATGAGCTTTACAAACGGCACAACGCCCGTCTCCTCCGTGTATGCGCTCAGGCTCGTTCCCCTTCGGTTTATTCGGAGTGTCAGCGCGCGCCCGTTCGACGAAGTTCGCATACAGTCGTTTATGAGCGCCGACACAGCGGAATCGGAGCTGAGCACGGCGCAGTCCGTCACGCCGTAAGGCACGCAGCGCATCAGCTCGTCGCGGTAGAGCATACTTATGGCGGACATATCGAAAAGCCGCCCGCACGACGGCGCGGGAGAAAGCTCCGCTTGCATAAAGTCCTCCGCCCTTCTGCCGAGCGCTGCGGATACGCTCAGCCCGTTTTCGCCGAAAATACTGACAGTCCCCTCCCCGGCGCAGACGAACACGCCCGCATTGAGCGACGAAAACGGTACGAGAAACGAGAGCTGGGCTTCAAATGACGTGCCTATCGACCACGCATTGACGCCGGAGACTCGCAGCCCGGCGCACACCGCGTCGGCGCAGGCCTTGGAATGCTCGTCGTTCCGGCAGGCTACGCCTACCCTGCCGCGCCCTATCGCCGCGCCCACCGCCTCGCCCGCCTTGGCGCAGTCTAAAGCGGTGAGTCCCTGCGCCCGCTTTATAAAAGCCGCATCCGAACAGTAGCTGTACATGATGACCCCTCCGAAGATGTGATATTCCTATTATTGCCTGACGGGAGCGGTTTTAAAAATTATTTTGCAAACACACGGCAGCGCCGAACAACAAAATTCACCTTGTTTTTAACGGGGCTTAGTGATAGAATTAGATGAATAAACAATCTATGCGACGGAGAAAAATATGAGCGAACTGAAAAAAGTTGAGATATTCACGGACGGCGCTTGCTCCGGCAACCCCGGGCCGGGCGGCTGGGGCGCGGTTTTGCGCTACGGCGAGCACGAGGCTGAGATGTCCGGCGGCGACGCTTGCACTACGAACAACCGCATGGAGCTCATGGCGGTCATAAGCGCGGTCGAGCGGCTCAAGGAACCCTGCGATATAAAGATATACACCGACTCGCAGTATGTTGCCAACGCATTTTTAAAAGGCTGGATATGGAACTGGAAAAGGAACGGATGGAAAAAATCCGACAAGAAGCCGGTCCTGAACCCCGAGCTTTGGGAGAGGCTGCTGAAGGCGCTCTCGAAGCATGAATACGAGTTCGTTTGGGTCAAGGGACATGCGGGGCATCCCGAGAATGAGCGGTGCGACAGGCTCGCCGTCGCCCAGAGCGAAAAATATGCAAAGAAGTGAGCCGAAGATGAAAAATGTCGCGATAATACTTCAGGATCTGCGAAGCGGAGGCAGCGAGCGGTTTGCGAGCAGACTGTCCCTGCTGCTGAGCGAAAAATTCAATGTGTATGTCCTTGTCTTTGACGCAAGCGAGAAGCGGTTCGACTGTGCGGGCGAGTTTGTTGACCTCGGTCTGCCAGCAGGCAAAGGCACGGTAAAGCGCGCGGTAATTATGCTGAAACGCGCCGCAGCTATAAGAAAATTCGTAAAAGAGCATGATATATGCACGGCGTACTCGTTCACCCACGCGCCCAACGAGGCTCTCGCCCTCTCGGGCGCAAAATGCAAAAAATATATCTCCTGCCGCGACTACGAAAGGCTTATCAAGAGCGCGAAGCTCTATTCTTTTGCGCTGCGCCGCGGGTGCAATATTCTCTTTAACGCCCTCGAGATGCAAAAAAAATGCGAGGAGCTGTTCTCCGGAAACGAAAACAAGCTCTTTACGGCATATAATATCATCGACTGCGATAAAGCCCGCGAGGACGCGAAGGAGGAGCTTGACGGGGAGTTCAAAAAATTCTACGGCACCCACAGGGTAATAGCGTTTTCGTCGAGGTTCGTCGGGCAGAAATGCCAATGGGATATGCTGAAGAGCTTCGAGCTGCTGAAAAAAAATATCCCCGACGCGGGGCTGATATTCCTCGGCTGCCGCGGCGAGCATGAAAACGCCGTCCGAGAGATGGCTCAAAGGAGCGCATATTCAGACGATATAATCTTCGCGGGATTCCAAAAGAACGTTTTTAAATTCGTCTCCCGCGCCGAGGTCTTTGCCATGACCTCATACTACGAGGGCTTTCCGAATGTCATAGTCGAGGCGTTGGCGGTCGGCACACCGACCGTCAGCACGGACTGCACCTCGGGACCCGCCGAGGTTCTCGCGCCAAGCCGTCCGTTCCTGCCGCACTGCGACAGGATGACGCAGGTCGAATGCGGCATTCTCTGCCCCGTCATGTCCGAAACGCCGGACTTTGACTACGGCAATATAAACGGCGCCCACCGCGAATATGCAAAGGCGCTGGAAGCAATACTGACAGACGAAGAACTTCGCGCCCGTCTGTCCGAGAACGGAAAAAAGCGCGCAGACGAGCTGAGCGCAGAAAATATGAAGCAGGTCTATTTCGACCTGACCGACAACTGATTCGGAGGTAACAACAATGAGCACATATCTTATAGTCGGCGCGGGACGCAGCGGCATAAACGCGGCGCAGCTGCTGAAAAAAGTCGGCGAGGCTTTTATCATCTACGACGGCAACGAAAGCTTTGACACCGAGGCGGCCTGCGAAAAAATAGGCGCAGATAATATCGAATTTGTCCTCGGCGATTTTTCGTGCTTCGATTTTTCGCGCATAGATATTTGCGTGGTCAGCCCCGGCGTACCGCTCGACACGCCGATAATGAAAGCCGTCAAGGAACACAATATACCGATTTGGGGCGAAGTAGAGCTTGCTTACAGGCACGATAAGGGCACCGTGATAGGCATAACAGGCACGAACGGCAAAACTACGACCACCTCGCTCACTTACGACATAATGAAGCGCCATGTAAAAAAAGCTCTGCTCGTAGGCAATATCGAGATACCCTACACCGGCTATGCGCTCGAGAGTGACAGCGACAGCGTGACGGTCGCGGAGATAAGCAGCTTCCAGCTTGAGACTATGGTCACCTTCAAACCCCATGTCACCGCTATTCTCAACATCACTCCCGACCACCTTGACAGGCACAAGACGCTCGAAAACTATATTGCCATAAAAGAGTCGATAACCAAGAATCAGGACGAAAACGATTTCTGCGTGCTCAACTACAACGACCCGGTTCTGCGCAAGTTTTCCGAAACTCCGCGCTGCAAGGTCATATTCTTCAGCTCCTCCGAAGAGCTCGAGAGCGGCGTTTTTCTGCGCGGCGAGACAATAATAATAAAAGAAAACGGCGTTGAAACGCCCGTCTGCACAACTAAGGACACGAGCCTTGTCGGAATGCACAACTATGAAAATATCATGGCGGCTGTCGCCATGACCCGCGCCATGGGCGTGCCGCTTGACACGATTCGCCAGGGCATAAAGGAGTTCACGGCGGTCGAGCACAGGATAGAGTTCGTCGCCGAGAAAAACGGCGTCAAATACTATAACGACTCGAAGGGCACGAACCCCGACGCGGCAATAAAGGCGGTATGCGCCATGCCCTCGCCGACAATTCTCATAGGCGGAGGCTACGACAAAAAATCGAGCTACGACGAGTGGGTGGCGACATTTGAGGGCAGAGTAAAAGAACTTCTGCTCATAGGCAAGACGAAGCACGACATTGCCGCCGCCTGCGACAGAGCCGGCTTCAAGGCTTACAAATTCGTCGACACGCTCGAAGAGGCTGTCAGCATAGCTGCCGCCGACGCCGAAAGCGGCGACTGCGTACTGCTCTCCCCCGCGTGCGCGAGCTGGGATATGTTCAAATGCTATCAGCAGCGCGGCGAGATATTCAAAGACTGCGTAAGGGCGCTGTAAAAGTTGATAAGACGAGCCGCCGCGGATATCCGCGGCGGTTTTGCTGTTGAGGCAGAGAGTTAATTTTACAATTGCATATTGTATTTTATGCCGCTGTCGCGGCAGCGGTGCGTCGAGTCGCCGTACCCTACAGGAACATTGAGAAACAAAACAGTCTATGCAAAGAGGTAAGCCCGTGCAATAACCCCTCCGTCCCGGCTTCGTAAACCTCCACCCCTGCGTAAAACCGCTGTCGGCAGACAGCAAAACCGCCGCAGGCCTTTTGCTCTGCGGCGGTTTAATTCCGTTTGTCTTATTTATGCTCGGCGAGATATCTGTCCACAATACCCTCCACGTAGTCGGGGCGGTCTGTGATAATACCGTCAACGCCGTTTTCGAGCATCTGGATAACGTCTCTCTCATCGTCAACCGTCCATGCGTTGACCTTAATGCCGGCGGCATGGGCGCGGCGGACGAGCGCTTTTGTCGCAAACGCCTTATGCGGATGCAGTGCGTCGCAGCCGATTTTCTGCGCGAGGTGCAGAGGCTGGAAGAACCATCTTCTGACTACCTGGCCGTAAATCGGATAGAGATACGCCGTCTTGCACTTGGGATCGTACTTCTTCGCCTCAACAAGCATCTTATAGTCGAAGCTCGAAATGAGAAGCTCATCGAAAAGTCCGTAGTCCTTGACTGCCTCTATCGTCTTGCGCACTATGTCCTCGCGCTCGGACTTGTTGGGCTTTATCTCGATATTCATAACACTCAGCTTGTCACTCTTCTTCATGCACTCGAGGTACTCCTCGACGGTGGGCAGAGTGACGCCGGCGAAGTCCTTTGAGAACTTGCTGCCGAAATCGAGCTTGCGGATATCGTCAAACATATATTCGCCGATAGCGCCGGTACCGTTGGACATCTCGTCAACGGTGTCGTTATGGCAGATAACTATATGCCCGTCCTTGGTGATATGGACGTCGGTCTCGGTTCCGTCCGCCCCGAGCTCGACTGCTTTTTCAAATGCGGGTATCGTGTTCTGGGGAGCATAGCGGTTAGCACCGCGGTGTGCAATAATTTTTGGCTTATTCAACACTTTTCACCTCTGGAAAATTTCTGAAAATATTATATCACTCGTACTCCAAAATTTCAACAGAAATGTGACATAACTGAAATAATTATTAAATTTTGAAGTTTTTTCGAGTACTTTTCGAGTAAATTGTACTTTAGTTCACAATTGCTGTTGCAACTTATTAATAGTTTTGCTATAATGATAAAAGCTTTTATGCAAATTGTCGATGCTCCCCGCTTTTTCGTCTCCGGGGAGCTAAAACAACTGTCTGCAAGCGTGTTTTCCCGCCGAGCCGCAGACCAGAAGGAGTGTTGAAATGGGAAAGAGTAATCTCAAGGAAAAGGTCAGCACGATATGGAACAATGTCGTACTGCACTGGAAAACACCCGCCTTGGGCAAATATGTCCCCTATAAGGAGATAATCGCCTACGGCATCGGAGGAATGGGCGTTCAGTTCGTCATGTTCTTCTGCTCGCAAATCGCGCTTTCCGCAACGAGCTTCCTCGTCGGAAACACCATAGGCATTAAGCCGATGCACCTGCAGTACATGGCGGTCGCGTCGACTATCATCGGCTTCGGAATTACCATAGGGCGCTCCTACATAATCGACAGCGCCCGATTTAAATCCGGAAAATTCCGCCCATGGCTTGCAATAACCGGTATTCCTTCGGCTGCCATAGCGGTCATATTCGTCTGGCTGCCCTATGACACAATGTCATATCTGCAGAAGGTGGCGGCTGTTTTTATCTGCTACAATCTCCTGCAGTGCTTCTATCCCTTCTTCCAGCAGGCATATACCGACCTTGCAAACGTCATATCGCCGAACTCCCATGAGCGCACCGATATCGTTTCGGTCTCGTCCATTATCTATTCCATGGCGCCCTCGCTCACCGGTCTGTTCGTACCGATGCTCTCAACTCTCACGGGCGGTCTTAACTCCATAACCACCTACCGTATAATTCATCCCATCGTTGCCATAGTAGGACTTCTTCTGTCCTATATTGCATACGCCGGAACGAGAGAGAGAATAATCGTTGCGGAGAGCCACGTTACCCAGTTTAAGTTCTCCGACGCATTCCGCGCCGTTGCAAAGAACAAATATTTCTGGATAACCTCCCTTGCGGGCTGGCTCGGCTTCCTTGAGGGCGCGGTCGGCGTTATCATCGGCTGGACCTTCATCTATGCCTACCCCAACAGAATGGCGCTCTACGGCATTGCTACAACGCTCATAGGCAACGCGGCGCTTTGGGCCATGCTTCTGTGCCCCGTGGCGATAAGAGTTATAGGCAAGAGAAACCTGCTCATTTGGTGCAACGTCACAAATGTCCTGCTCATCGGTTTGCTCTATCCCCTTTACAACAACATCCCCGCTCTGATAATTCTCTATTATCTCAACGGATTCGTCAACTCTTTTTCAATAGTCTACACCCCGGGAATCAACGCCGATATGCGTGACTATCAGCAGTATTTCACCGGCGAGCGCATCGACGGAATGTTCGGCGCCGTCGGCATAATCGGCTCGTTTATCGGAATGTTCACCGGCATGGTGCTCCCGATCATCTATCAGATGCTCGGCCTTGAGGACAACTACGACGTGCTCGAAGTCGCTTCGTTCAGAGAGGATATGTTCGACGTGCTCATCGTCGCCGCCGTCATCGGCGCGGCGCTCAACTTCGTTCCATATATCTTCTACGATCTGACCGAGACAAAGCAGCGCGGCATAGTCAAGGTGCTCAAGATTCGCGCGATGTTCGAGGACTACGGCAACGGTATTCTCCGCGACGAGAGTATCGTTGAGGCAATCGATATAATCGACGAGGCCAACCTTCTCTATAAGGACAGAGCCCTCATGACCACGAAGGACGACATAAACAAGGCAAAGAGGCTGCCCGCAAGAACTCCCGAGGAGAAAGAGTTCAGGAAAAAAGAGATAGCCCGTCTCAGAGCCGCATACAAAGAATTCAACGCTCAGAACAGAGACATAAAGAAGGACCGCGTCAGCAAGGCGAAGGCCATGCCCGGCGGCACCAAGGAGGAGCAGGCGGCGAGAAAAGCCGAGAAGGCGGCGAGAAAAGCTGCAATAAAGGCAGCGAAGGCTATGCCAAAGGGCACCGACACCGAGAAGGCGGCGAGAAAAGCCGCGATAAATGCAGCGAAGGCTATGCCCAAGGGCATCGACGCCGCGAAGGCAGCAAGAAAAGCCGCAATAAAGGCCGCGAAGAAAGAAAACAAGGAGCTCAACAAGCTCAACGCGGATATCTCCGTATGCGATTTCATCATCGACGAGATGAACAAATACAACACCCTGCGTATCAAAAAGCAGGTCGAGCGTTCCCGAGCACTTGAGGCAGCCGGATACAACGGAATCTTTGATTACAACAAAGAGATCATGGCCGAGGCAAAGGCTCTGCCGAGATCCACTCACGAGGAGCGCGAGATTCGCAGCGACGCCATAGTCCACGCCCGCGCACTCAAGAACGCAAGAAAAGCCATGATCAAGTTCTACGGCACGCCCGACAAGATAGTCGAGCCCTCCGAGGAAGCCTTCAAGGCCGCCGAGGCTCTGCCGGAAGATACCTTCTCGCATCAGGTCGCAAAGAAAAAGACCGTCAAGAAGCTCGTCAACGAGAAATCCAAGTACATCAGAAGCGTTAAGCCTCTTCTCGACGCAAGACGCCAGCTGACGGAAAAAGAGAACTACGCGCATCTTGATGATATACGCGAGAGATACAACGACGCGAAAGCCCACACCGACGCCGAATACGAGGCGCGCAGAATCGAGATCGAAAGGCTCGAGGAGGAGCGCAAGGCCGACATCGAGCGCAGGAAGCAGGAGCGCATGGCGAAGAAGAACGGAAAGTGAGGAAACGACGATGAAAAAATTCACTAAAATAACGGCTATCGTTGCTTTGATGCTCGTCGTCTGCCTCTCTTTTGCAGGCTGCGACAATCTCGGCAAAACAATACTCTCTGCTCTCTCCCTCGACGTCACGGTAAACGATCCCGCGCTCGTCAAGGTTGAGGACATACTCGACAAGAAAGTCAAAACCGAATCCGTAAAGAACGGAAGCTTTGTCTATACACTGTATACGGATAACACCGCCTGTGTCACAGACTACACCGGAAACGATCCCGTCGTCTCCATACCCGCCGAAATAGACGGCGCAAAGGTCGTCGGTCTCGAGAACAAGTCTCTCAAGGGCAGCAGCTCTCTCAAGGAGCTTATTATCCCCGACTCCGTTGAGGTAATCGGCAACTATGCGGCGATGTACTGCGACAATCTCGAAAAGGTCACGATAGGCAAGAACGTCAAGCATATCGGCATAAGCGCTTTCGAGGGCTCGCAGGAGAACACCTACACCGGAAAGAGCAAGCTCAAGACCGTCATTTTCAACGGCGCACCCAAGACCATATCCGAAAAGGCTTTCTACTTCTGCTCCGCGCTGACCGAGATAGTCCTGCCCGAGGGCGTTGAGACCATCGGCGACTGGGCGTTCGCGAAGTGCTTCAGCGCAAAGAAGATAATTATCCCCGAGGGCGTCACTCAAATTGACGACCACGCGTTCCTCAAGTGCACCGGAGCGGTCGAGATATCGATTCCCGGCACGGTTGAGAGCATTGCGGCGAGCACATTCTACCGCTGCTCCTCTCTCGAGAAGCTCACCATCGGCGAGGGAGTCAAAAAGCTCGAAAAGGGCGCGTTTGAAGAGTGCAAATCGCTCAAAACAGTCGTCCTGCCCGAGAGCATGGAAGAGCTCGGCAAATATGCGTTCTACAACTGCTACGGACTTGACGAGATAACCGTTCACTCCGGAGTCAAGGTATTCGGCGGCGAAATATTCAAGGCCGTCGGCGAGCTTACGGTTATAACCGAAAGCGGAAGCGGCGCCGAGAAATATGCTAAGGATAACGGCTTCAACGTAAGCATTATCGGTTGACGGAGGAAAAATGGGAACGATAATCGCACTCGGCGGCGGCCGTTATGACGACGGCGAGGTCATGCCGATATTTGAAAGGATAGTCCGCGAATCGGGCAAGGAGCATCCTCATGTTGTGTTTCTGCCGACCGCGGGACACGACGATACCGAGGGCGACGAGCCTATTTGGGAGAGCTTTGAAAAGCTCGGCTGCACAGTCGAAACACTCAAGCTGACCGACCCCGGAAACACGGATAAACACATATACGATACGCTCGTGAGCACTGACATAGTCTACGCCGGCGGCGGAAATCTTGAGTTCATGATGAACACATTCAAGGCAACCGGCGCGGACAAGGCGCTCAGAGAGGCGTATAAACGCGGAAAAGTCCTCTCGGGACTCAGCTCCGGCGCAATGTGCTGGTTCGACATGGGATATGACGACTGCGGCGAAAACGGCGACTTCATGTTCGTTGACTGCATCGGACTTCTCCCCTACTGCTACTGCCCGCACTTCATCAGCGAACGCTGGCAGAGCTTCGGGACAGCCGTAAAAGGCTGCCGCGACTCCGGCATAGGCGTTGAGGACGGCGCGGCGCTCATCTTCAAGGACGGCCACTTCTCCGCCATGTGCGGAAACGACGGCGGAAGCGTGTTCTATTTTGACAGAGACAACTGCTTTGAAAAGAGCGACATAACCGAGGACGCCTCGGCGCTGGATATATAAAACTTCATGCAGGGAAAACGGATGATTTCTGTTTTCCCTGTTTTTTATCGGGGTATCTATAAGCCTGTAATTCCGGCACACGGTTTAATAACGAACTTGCCTAAATCTGCTGAATATGCTATGATTTTGTATCGGCTATGCCGATAACGGACAGCCGCAAGGGCTGTCCCTACGGGATATATGAGCTATAGTCATTGCTGAATATTCGATTTAGTTGCAATATGGAGGACAATTATGTGGTGCTTGCCCAAAGACGACTCAAAAGCAGTTATTACTGCACAAGCTCAAATACACAGCGCTCATCGCGAGTGTCACTTGCAACTACCCGAAACGGCAATTTTATTCTTTATGGGCAAAGCGACGGATTACCTCATATCGCAATATAATGCAACAGAACTACCTGAACCGCTTCCGCGATTTCTTAATTCCTGCCCAATTTGGGAGATTGGGAAATTCCAGCTATGCTTTGCGGACGGAGGACGCGGTGCTCCGCAAGCAGTAGATACAATCGAAACTCTCGCCGCATTAGGAGTAAGAAATATTATTTCCGTCGGAATGTGCGGAGCATATGATGAAGTCGTCCATGTCGGTGAAATTATCGCTCCGCAAAAGGCTTTTGTGGAAGAAGGAACATCACTTCATTATTACGAGGACATCGAATATTCAAAGCCGGACGGTAACCTTCAAAAAGCCGTCACCTCTTTGCTTGGCATACGCAACTATTCTATTGTCTCGACAGATGCCGTATATCGTCAGACGTTGTGTAAAGAACAGTTATGGCGAGATAAAGGTGCTGTCGGAGTAGATATGGAAACATCGGCAATCTTCAGCGTTTCCAAATATCTCGGATTAAAGGCTGTCGCTATGCTAATGGTTTCTGATATACACCCAATTGATTCAAATTCTGCAAAATGGGAATGGAAAATGACAAATGAAATGAGATATAATCTCATCGATCAAGCCGTTGCATTTGCAAAAGCGATCAATAATACAAAATAATATCTCGCCTATGCCGGATTGAGCCTATTCGAGTTTGTGCCGTTTGCGCGGCAGCGGTGCGTCGAGGTCGCCGCACCCTACAAAATCAGACTTTATTATTGGGCGCAAGCGAGGCAATTAACCAACCGACCCGCCTTCGCATATTCTTATAGTAAATGAATATGCGGAGGTATTTTTATGCCCGATGTCTATCTCAGCCCCTCAACTCAGGGCTACAATCCATATATAATCGGCGAGAGCGAGAAATACTATATGAATCTCCTCGCCGACGCAATGGAGCCGTATCTCTCTTCAAGCGGGATAAGCTACGGCAGGAACGACCCGAACGGCAACGCGGCGGCGGCTGTCGCGCGCGGAAACAGAGGAAACTATCGGCTCTATCTCGCCCTGCACTCAAACGCCGCGCCAGCCATATATGAGGGCACTCTGCGCGGACCGGACGTCTACTACTATCCGACGAGCACACAGGGAAAGCGCGCTGCCGATATAATCGCAAACGGACTGCGCGAGATATACCCCGAACCCGAGCTTGTGAACACACGCACCTCAACAACACTGCTCGAGCTAAAACGTTCGAAGGCTCCCGCGGTTTACCTTGAGCTTGCCTACCACGACAACGAGCAGGATGCGCGGTGGATAGCCGACAACATTGACGCAATAGCCGAAAACCTTGTAATAAGCATCGCGGACTTTCTCGGCGTGCAGTACTATCCGCCCGTTTTTCCCGCCACGGGCACCGTTAGCACGCGGGGCGGGGTTCTGAACGTCCGACGCGCACCGAATATGACCTCTGCCGTTATCGGCACTCTCCCCAACGGAAGCGCCGTAAAAATAACCGGCGCACTCAACGGGTGGTATGCCATAGAATTCAAAAACACAACAGGTTACGTTTTTGCGGGAAACATCAAGAGAAATTGACACAGGTCGTACACAAAATTGACATATTTATACACTTATACGCTTTTTTACGACGGCGTTTGTATAAAATGCAGATTTTTAAACTTTTCCTTGCTTTTACCCCCAAAAAGCCCTATACTATTATTGTATTTTCACCGTACTTTTCTTTAGGGGGAACGAGGATTTGAAGCTGCTTGAAGAGCGCATAATTGCTGACGGCAAAGTGATCGGGGACGATATTCTCAAGGTGGATATGTTTCTCAATCACCAGATCGACGTGAACCTTCTTCAGGAAATCGGCAAGGAGTTCAAGCGCCGTTTTGACGGGTGTAATATAAATAAAATTCTGACTATCGAGGCATCGGGCATAGGGATCGCGTGCATAACCGCGCAATATTTCTCTGTGCCTGTTGTTTTTGCCAAAAAAGGCGCGCATAAAAATGTCGGCGACAACGTCTATTCCACCGTCGTTCACTCGTTTACAAAGGGCACGGACAGCCTCGTCGCAGTGTCGAAGGACTACATAAAAAAGGGCGACAGAATCCTCATTATCGACGATTTCCTCGCAAACGGCGCTGCCGTCTCGGGGCTTATCGATATAATCAAGCAGGCGGGCGCCGAGCTTGAGGGCGTCGGCATCGCAATAGAAAAGGGCTTCCAGCCCGGCAGAAAGGTTCTCGAGGAAAAGGGCGCGAGAGTCGAATCCCTCGCAATAATCGAGAAGATGGGCAACGGCAGCATAACTTTCAAAGAACAGGACAACTGAGTTATTTTTTCCCGCCGACATCGCGGGATAAATATAAAAAATTTTTTGGAGGTACGTCAAAAATGAAGAAATTCACAAGAATCCTCGCAATTGTTCTTGCGCTCGCTACCATTTTCGGCTTTGCGGCTTGCAGCAACAAGGACGGCGGCGAGAAGAAGATGAAGGTCGGTTTTATCTTCCTTCATGACGAAAACTCAACTTATGACAAAAACTTCATCACCGCAGCTGAGGAAGCCTGCAAGGAGCTTGGCGTTGAGATCATCAAGAAGACCGGCATCGGCGAGATTACTGACTGCTTCGATGCAGCGGCTGACCTTGCCGATCAGGGCTGCTCCGTTGTTTTCGCCGACAGCTTCGGCCACGAGGATTTCATGATCCAGGCCGCCGAGAAGTATCCGGATGTCCAGTTCTGCCACGCTACCGGCACTCAGGCTCACACTAAGAATCTCAAGAACTTCCACAATGCTTTCGCTTCCATCTACGAGGGCCGTTATCTTGCGGGTATCGCCGCAGGCATGAAGCTCAACGCTATGATCAAGGAAGGCAAGTTCGAGGCTAAGGACGCTAAGATAGGCTATGTCGGCGCATATACCTATGCAGAGGTTATTTCCGGCTACACCGCATTCTTCCTCGGCGTAAGATCCGTCTGCAAAGAGGCTACAATGGAAGTCAAGTTCACCGGTTCTTGGTACGACGAGGCCAAGGAAAAGGAAGCTGCTACCCTGCTTATCGGCAGAGGCTGCAAGCTCATCAGCCAGCACGCCGACTCCATGGGCGCTCCCACCGCTTGCGAGAGCGCAGGTGTTCCCAACGTCTCCTACAACGGCTCCACGCTTGACGCTTGCCCGAACACCTTCATCGTTTCCTCCAGAATCAACTGGGTACCTTACATGAAGTACATGATCGAGTGCGTCAGAGACAACAAGGCTATTGACACCGACTGGTGCAAGGGCATCAACGAGGGCGCTGTCGAGCTGACCCCCATCAACGAGAAGGTCGCCGCTCCCGGCACTGCCGAGGCCATCAAGGCTGCCGAAGATCAGTTCAAGGCCGGCACTCTCCATGTTTTCGACACATCCACCTTCACCGTTGACGGCAAGACCCTCACCAGCTACATGGCCGACGTCGACACCGACGATAATAAGAAGAACATTCCTGACACCGAAGTTATTTCCAACGGTTACTTCCACGAGTCCGAGAAGCGTTCCGCTCCTTACTTCGATATCAAAATCGACGGCATTACTCTTCTCAACACAGCCTATTAACACATAATAGCTTTAATTCAGACGGGGCGACGAAAGCCGCTCCGTCTGAAGCAGTTAAAGTTAAATTAAAAAGATTTTAGGTTTGAAAAGCCGATTATCCTTCCTGTCTTAATCGGCTTTTGAGATTTAAAATAGGAGGATAAGTGGGCTTGAACGCAGCAATCGAACTGAAAAATATTTCAAAAAGCTTCGGAAGCATCGTTGCCAACAAGGATGTATGTCTGACCGTCAACCGCGGTGAGATACTCTCCATTCTCGGCGAGAACGGCTCCGGAAAAACAACGCTGATGAACATGATCGCCGGAATTTACTATCCGGATCACGGTCAGATTTTCATCGACGGCAAAGAGGTGGTCATCCGCTCCCCCAAGGACGCGCTTGACTACAAAATAGGCATGGTCCATCAGCATTTCAAGCTCGTGGACGTGTTCTCCGCAACGGAGAATATCATCCTCGGCCTTGACGAGGGCAAATTCAATGTCAAAAAGTCTGCCGAGCGCATAAAAAAGATAAGCGAGCAGTACGGCTTTGACATCGACCCAAACAAGAAGATATACGAGATGTCCGTCTCCGAAAAGCAGACCGTTGAGATAATCAAGGTGCTCTACAGAGGCGCCGACATACTCATTCTTGACGAGCCCACCGCCGTTCTCACTCCGCAGGAGACGCTCAAGCTCTTTGACGTCCTGCGCCGTATGCGCGACGACGGCAAGGCTATCATAATCATCACCCATAAGCTCCACGAGGTGCTCTCCCTCTCCGACCGCGTATCGGTTCTCAGAAAGGGCGAATACATCGGCACGGTCAGGACCGCAGAGACTAATGAATCCGAGCTCACCGAGATGATGGTCGGCAAGAAGATAAGCCTCAACATCGACCGCAGCGAGCCCGTTGACCCCGTAGACAGGCTTATAGTCAAGGATATAAACTGCATAAACCGCGAGGGCGTAAAGCTCCTCGACAACATTTCGTTCACCGCGCGTTCGGGCGAGATACTCGGCATCGCGGGTATCGCCGGAAGCGGTCAGCGCGAGCTGCTTGAATCCATCGCCGGACTTCAGCATCTCAACAGCGGCGAAATACTCTATAACAACCCCAAGACCGGCAATCAGGACAACCTGCGCGACAAGACGCCCATGCAGATTCGCGAGCTCGGCGTGCGCCTGTCGTTCGTCCCCGAGGACAGACTCGGCATGGGACTCGTCGGCAACATGGATATAGTCGACAACATGATGCTGCGAAGCTACCGCAAGGGCAAGAGCGCATTTCTTGAGCGCAAGAAGCCTAAGACGCTCGCGGAAAAGGTCATCAGCGACCTCGAGGTCGTCACCCCGAGCGCAAATACGCCCGTTCGCCGTCTCTCCGGCGGCAACGTGCAGAAGGTGCTCGTCGGCCGCGAAATAGCCTCCTCCCCCACCGTCTTTATGGCTGCCTACCCCGTGCGCGGACTTGACATCAACTCATCCTATCTCATATATAACCTGCTCAATCAGCAGAAGGAAAAGGGCGTCGCCGTTATATTTGTCGGCGAGGATCTCGACGTTCTGCTTGAGCTCTGCGACCGAATCCTCGTCATAAACTCCGGCAAGATAACGGGAGTGGTTGACGCAAGGACTTCCACAAAGGAAGAGCTCGGTCTGCTTATGACAAAAACCGACGGAGGTGAAACCCATGAGTAAGTCAAACGGACAGAAGCGCGAGCCGCTTTTCCACATAGTCAAGCGCAGCACCGTTCCCTCATGGGCGGCATGGCTTATCAGAATCGGCGCTGTCATTCTGGCGCTGCTCGTCTGCGCGGTTGTGACCGTCGCTATCACCGGTCAGAATCCCGCGGAGGTCTATTCCGCAATAATCTTCGGCGCGGTCGGCTCGCCCAGGCGAATATGGAGCCTGTTCCGGAACCTCGCGATGCTCCTTTGCATTTCGCTCGCAGTCACCCCCGCATTCAAGATGAAATTCTGGAATATCGGCGCCGAGGGACAGGCGCTCATGGGCGGCTTCGCAACCGCCGCGTGCATGATCCTCTTCGGCGACAAGCTCCCGTCCTACATTCTCTTCCCCGTTATGATAATAACGAGCGTCCTTGCGGGCGCGATATGGGCTTTTATCCCCGCGTTCTTCAAGGCGAAGTGGAACACCAACGAGACGCTTTTCACGCTGATGATGAACTACATCGCCACGCAGATAGTCGCCTACTTCTGCTACAAGTGGTCGAACCCCAAGGGCTCGGGTCACATCGGCGTTATCAACAGCGTCAGCCACAGCGGCTGGCTGCCGAGTCTAGGCGGTCAGGACTACCTGCTCAACATACTTATCGTTGCGGCGCTGACCGTTTTCATGTACATCTATCTCAAATACAGCAAGCACGGCTATGAGATTTCCGTTGTCGGCGAGAGCGAAAACACCGCGCGCTACATAGGCATCAACGTCAAGAAGGTCATCATGCGCACGATGCTCCTCTCCGGCGCGCTCTGCGGCATAACCGGCTTCCTGCTCGTCAGCGGCACCGACCACACCGTAGCGACGAACACCGTCGGCGGACGCGGCTTCACTGCGATAATGGTATCGTGGCTCGCAAAGTTCAACCCCGCCTACATGATCCTAACCTCGCTGCTCATCGTTTTCTTCCAGAAGGGCGCGATTCAGATATCGACGAGCCTCGGGCTAAACAGCTCGTTCGCAGATATCATCACAGGAATCATAATCTTCTTCATTATCGGCAGTGAGTTCTTCATCAACTACTCTGTCAAGTTCCGCAGCAAGGAGGCGAAGGCATAATGATAATCACATTCATTCAGCGTGCTATAATGCAGAGCATTCCTCTGCTCTTCGGCTCAACGGGCGAGACGATAACCGAAAAGGGCGGCAACCTGAACCTCGGTATCCCCGGCATCATGTATGTCGGCGGCATCTCCGGCGTTATCGGCGCGTTCTTCTATGAGAAGAGCGTCGAGACGGTGAACCCGTTCCTCGCAGTGCTCATTCCCCTGCTCTCGAGCATTTTGGGCTCGGCGCTCATGGGTCTGCTCTACTGCTTCCTGACCGTCACACTGCGTGCAAACCAGAACGTCACTGGTCTTGCGATGACGACCTTCGGCGTCGGCTTCGGCAACTTCTTCGGCGGCTCGCTCATCAAGATAACCGGAAGCGACATACCTTCGATAGCGCTGAGCGCGACGAGCAACTGCTTTAAAACCACGCTTCCGTTTGCTTCGAAGCTCGGAAAAGTCGGAGACCTTCTCTTCTCCTACAGCTTTCTCGCCTACACCGCGATAATCATCGCGCTCATAACCGCCTACTTCTTCAAGCATACGCGCACGGGACTTCAGCTTCGCGCAGTCGGCGAGAACCCCGCAACGAGCGACGCGGCGGGCATAAACGTCGGCAGATACAAGTATGTTTCGACTGTTGTCGGCAGCATTATAGCGGGTCTCGGCGGTCTCTACTACGTCATGGACTACGCAAACGGCGTATGGTCGAATAACGGCTTCGGCGACCGCGGCTGGCTTGCGATCGCGCTCGTTATCTTTGCGGTTTGGAAGCCCGACCTCGGAATACTCGGCTCGTTCCTCTTCGGCGGTCTCATGGTCGTTCACAACTACATCCCGAACCTCAGCTTCGGCGCGCAGGAGCTGTTCATGATGACCCCCTACGTCGTTACGATAATCGTTCTTGTCGCTGTCAGTATGCGCCGCAAGCGCGAGAATCTGCCTCCCGCGAGCCTCGGACTTTCTTACTTCCGCGAGGATCGATAATATTGATTTTTTGAAACTCATGGTGTATAATAAAGCCATAAAACTTAGGAGGTTTTACTATGTTAGTTTCCGCAGCAAAAATGCTCAAAGATGCAAAGGCCGGCAAGTACGCGGTAGGTCACTTCAATATCAACAACCTTGAGTGGACAAAGGCTATTCTTCTCACCGCTCAGGAGCTCAACTCCCCCGTTATCCTCGGCGTGTCCGAAGGCGCGGGCAAATATATGTGCGGTTTCAAGACCGTCACCGCCATGGTTGACGCTATGGTAGACGAGCTCGGAATCACCGTTCCCGTTGCGCTTCACCTTGATCACGGCTCCTATGAGGGCGCGCTCAAGTGCATCGAGGCGGGCTTCTCCTCCGTCATGTTCGACGGCTCTCACTACGGCATTGAGGAAAATATTACAAAGACAAAGGAAATAATCGCTCTCGCTCATTCGAAGGGCATTTCCGTTGAAGCCGAAGTCGGCGCCATCGGCGGCGAAGAGGACGGCGTTATAGGCGGCGGCGAGGTCGCAGACCCCGAGGAGTGCAAGATGATTGCCGATCTCGGCGTCGATATGCTCGCAGCTGGCATAGGCAATATCCACGGCAAGTATCCCGCGAACTGGAAGGGTCTGAGATTCGACGTTCTCGCCAACATCCAGGAGCTCACCGGAGAGATGCCCCTCGTTCTCCACGGCGGCACGGGCATTCCCGCAGACATGATAAAGGAAGCTATCTCCCTCGGCGTTTCCAAGATAAACGTCAACACCGAGTGCCAGCTTGCTTTTGCCGAGGCTACCAGAAAGTACATCGAGGCAGGCAAGGATCTTGAGGGCAAGGGCTTCGATCCCAGAAAGCTTCTCGCTCCCGGCGTTGAGGCTATCAAGGCTACCGTCAAGGAGAAGATGGAGCTGTTCGGCTCGGTCAACAAGGCATAAAAAAGCTCTAAAAATCAATTTACCGGCAGAGTAAAATCTGCCGGTATTTTCATTTACGGAGATGATAAAAAATTACCGCCGACGGACAGTCGGCGGTTTTTGCATATGAGAATGAAGTTATTAAAGCTTCTCCAACAGCTTTCTGAGACTTCTTTAGATATTGTGTAAATATGGCGTGCAAGCCGTTTCCCGTCTTTCACGCCATTCATCACTTTGCTTTTTTATACCGTACTTTGGACTTTACACATAATTTGAAGAAGAACCCGCCATTCATCACTTTGCTTTTTTATACCGTACTTTGGACTTTACACATAATTTGAAGAAGAACCATTTTGAAACCTCCTCACTCTTTTCATTGAACGGTTTAGTGCCTTTTATTTTTTATAGATAGAATAAACATACATATTGTTGAAAGTAGATATACGAAGTACAAAACATACGTTACGCTATTTCCCCACGGGAACGATTGCTCTGGATGTTGCAATGCATATAGAAAAAACATAATAGCTATAAAAATCATAGCACAACCAACCAAGAGAAAGATACTTGATTTTTTCATACAAAAATCTCCTTTTTGATTTTTAATTAGTCGAGTATGCAACAGCATAAGTTTTTGAACTATTCACTATATCATGCGGTGTAACTCCAGGTTCACCGTGAGAACCACCAACCTCGATATCTATACCTTGATTTTTGTATGCAGCCCATACCAACTCAGAACAATACCAATCTGTCTCACTGGCACTTGTATCTTTCGCTAAATCTAAATTGTATGAAGAACCAACTTCTCCTCTACAAAACGAAACAGCTGCATTTTTAATGCTTTCAGTTGCTCCGCTAACTCTTAAAATTGTGACACCTTTTTCATCGACCCTGGTATCATCCAAAATACTTCTCGTAACACCGCCGTAGCTATTAGAAATAGCCTCAATCAAGCGAATATATTTTGTTCCATCACTTCTAGTATAGATGCCATCAACTATAGCGATATGTCCCGTAATACCAAAGCCCCCTTTTGCTTCGTATATAACATCTCCTTTTTTCACCACATCTAATAGATTGTATTTGCTGTATGTCGCTTGAGAAGGACAAGAATATCCTGTATTGTAGTAATATTTTCTTCCTCCTCCAGAACTTGACGAGCAAGTCGCTACTGTTGGAGATGGTAATAACACTGAATAATAGGAATTTTCATACTCACTTATGGATTGACCAGCATAGCCATTTCTAAAGTCGTCATAGGTCATTCCCAATTCAATGTTGTTCTCATTTGCATAAGTTACAATACGAGAGTATGCATCTTCAAGCTCGATATTACCATACGGAGCAGTTTTATCACTTGCATATGCGATAACTGATGTAGAAAAAATCATAACAAAAACAAGCATCACTGGAAGTAATCGTGAAAATTTTCTTTTCATAACATTTAATCCTCCTTTTTATGTTCTCTGTTAGTTGATACTTTAATTTGTTCGATTTATTAAATTGTGCATTGGAATCACCCAACCTTTCAGAATATTACGAAAAAAACCGCAACAAGCCTTCGATAAGCTGTTGCGGTCTGACGACACTTCATTTGCGGAAGTTATAAATACCGCTTGCATCGCTTGTTCTAAACAGCAGACCGCAACGTTTATAACTCCTCTGTGTATATTGTAATAAAAAATGTCGAAATTGTCAAGCTGTTAATTGACAAAAATCGTCTCGTAAATTGTATATGCTAAAATGATATGACTCAATAAAAAAGAGAAGTAACTTCAAAATATGGTATAATGTTATTCACTACAAATCTCTTTATTGTTCCTCCTATGTTTTTTTCTCTTCTGTACTTTAAATTGTCAAAAAAAGTTTTAAACATCCAAAAACCTCCCTCTGTATTTTTTTAACCATATTATGATACAATTCAGCAAAACTTACAAAAGAGAGCTGCTGGAATTATGCAAAAATACTATTATCAGAGACTGCGCGACATTCGCGAGGACAGAGAAAAAACGCAAAAAGAAATTGCGGAAGTGCTCAACACGACCTACCAGTATTACAGCGCATACGAGCGCGGTGTGCGGGACATACCGAGCCACCATATAAAAACTCTTGCGCTCTACTACAACATCTCTGCGGACTACCTTTTGGGACTTACGGACGAGCCGAAAGCGCTGAAATAAAGTTTAACGCCCGAGTGCGGATATCTCTATTGACTGCGCTCGGGCGTTATTGTATAATCAACTAAAAATCTTAGGGAGAACGGATAAATGCTCACTATAAAAGACGGCGAGTTTAAAATGAACGGCGAGAGCTTTCGCATATATTCGGGCTCGATGCACTATTTCCGCATTATGCCCGAATATTGGGAGGACAGACTCAAAAAGCTCAAGGCGGCGGGGTTTAACACGGTCGAGACCTATGTCTGCTGGAATATGCACGAGCCTAAAAAGGGCGAATTTGATTTCACGGGCAGATTTGACATCAGGCGGTTCATCAAGACCGCCCAAAAGGTCGGGCTCTATGCTATAGTCAGACCCGGCCCGTATATCTGCGCCGAATGGGACTTCGGCGGGCTGCCCGCTTGGCTGCTCAAGGACAGAAATATGCGCCTGCGCTGTGCCTATCCCGATTATTTGCAGCACGTTTCGGACTTCTATCACAGGCTGTTTAAGGAGATAGGCGACCTTCAGCAGAGCGAGGGCGGCAACATAATCGCCATGCAGGTCGAGAACGAATACGGCAGCTACGGCAACGACAAGGAGTATCTCAGATATATCGAAAAGCTCATGCTCGACTGCGGCGCAAAGGTCATGCTCTTCACCTCCGACGGCGACGACAACAGTATGCTCTCCGGCGGCACGCTCCCCGACCTGTTCAAGACACTGAACTTCGGCTCGCGCACGGCCGTTATATTCAACGCCCTTGAAAGATTCCACGAGACCGCGCCGAAGATGTGCACGGAGTTCTGGTGCGGCTGGTTTGACCACTGGGGCGAGGAGCACCACACCCGCGGCTCGGACAGCGTATCTGATGAGATAAAGGCTTTTCTTGATATCGATGCGAGCTTCAACTTCTATATGTTCCACGGCGGCACGAACTTCGGCTTCACAGCCGGAGCAAACTACTACGACGAATATCAGCCGACCGTCACAAGCTACGACTACTGCGCTTTGCTGACCGAATGGGGCGACTACACGCCCGCCTACCACGCGGTCAGAGAGCTTCTGCTCAAGGCGCAGAATCTGCCCGAAACCGAGCTTCCCGCCTCGCCCGAGCTTCAAAATATCGGAAAAGTGGCGCTCGGTGAGAGCACCTCGATTATGAGCAATCTCGACAATCTCGGTGAGCGCCGCCGCATTCCCCTGCCCGAGAGCATGGAATATTTCGGTCAGAACAGCGGCATGATCTACTATGAAACGAAGCTTGAGCAGATATATAATCCGCACAGCCTGCGCGTTGCCCACGTCCACGACACGGCGTATGTCTACATCGACGGCGAGCCCAAGGCGAAAATAGACCGCCGCGACGAGAACAAAATCAAAGGCTACGACACCTTCGATTTTGACGGCTGCACGGACGGCTGCACCATAGGCGTATTGGTTGACGCGATGGGACGAGTAAACTACGGCGAGCACATCTACGACCGCAAGGGAATTGAAGCCATACGCTACGGCAATCAGAACCTCATGGGCTACGATGTCATCACGCTCCCGCTCGACAACCCGGAGAAGATCGACTTTTCGCTCGCAGACAGCAGGTATCCCCTTTTCATGCGCGGTCACTTCAAAGCGCAGGGTCAAAAGGACTGCTTTGTACATTTAGACGGCTTCAAAAAGGGCTTCGTCTACATAAACGGCTTCAACATCGGCCGCTATTGGGAGATAGGTCCGCAGCGCGCGCTCTACATCCCCGGAGTCCTGCTCAAGGACGAGAACGAGATAATCGTACTCGAGCTTGAGGGCTGCGAAAAAGCGGAGGTCGAGATAACCGCCGAGCCGGATTTGGGATAAGAAAAAATATATAAAACACAAAACCCCGAGCTGTTTTCACAGTTCGGGGTTCATTTATGCTATGCTGTTTTTTTACTGCTTTGCGCCGTTATCGAACATCTCGAGAGCCTTGACGCTGATCGCGAAGCAGTTTGCAAGTCCTTCTTCGTTCATGTTGTCATAGGTATCTCTTCTGGTGTGATAGTAGTCCTCAAGCTTATGATTGAGGCCGGTGACACCGGTCGCTCTGAAGCCAGCCTGAGCGAAAGCCGCGGAGTCGGTAGCACCGCCGAGAGGCGGAACCCAGCCCTTCTTGCAGGCAATGTCAAGCTCCTTGGCAGCCTCCATGAACAGGTCGGAAACGTCCTTGTCGGCCTTTACAGTACCGTTGAGGTCACGGTAGTTGGTCATGAGGTACTTGGGATCGTGAATCGTATCATAGGAGAAGATGAAGGTCGGGACATCGTCGAACTCACCCTTATGAGCCTCGCACCATGCCTTTGCGCCACGCAGACCCGCTTCCTCGGAGCCTGTGAGGATAACGCCGATTTCGGTATTCTCGAGCTCGATGCCCTCATCCTTGAGAGCCTTGAGGATAGCAATACCCATGTAGCAGCCGGAGAGGTTGTCGTTCGCGCCGTCAACAACGCGGTTCTCGTTCCACATCCAATAGAGACCGATAAGGAACGGGACAAACACAAGACCTATAAGGCGAAGAAGTCCGAGAGTGTCGCCGGCATCGAACGGCGGAACACTAAGTCCGTTCTTTGCAACAAGTATTATAGAAACAACAAGATAATATACGGCGCCGATACCGCAGATAATCGCGTGACCCTCAAAGCCGACACCGCCGAGCTTATAGTTTACGGGCCACTCCCAGGCAGCGTCCGGATGGCCGTTGAAGAATATGCGGCGCTTGACCTCGCCCTTGCAGCTCTTGACTGCGGTGACGTTATGGCCGGTCTTTTCCGGGAAGCAGCGGTCGATAAGCTTCTTATACAGACCGAACTCCATAAAGACGATGAACAGTCCGACAACGATAAGAATTATCGAGATAAGAGGATAAAAGAACGAAAGGGCAATTGCCGCGAGGACGAAGGTGATGGTGAAATAAATCCATCCGAAGAACGAACCGGGGTTCTCTTTGAACGACTCGATGTCGGCTCTCTCGCATCCGCACTCGTTTTTGAGCACGTCCGCCATGTACTCGCAGGCCTGATGCTCGCCCTTTGAACCGGGATCGCGCTTTTCGAAGCTCTTGCATATGTGAGTTATCTCGCTCACCATATACTTGGCAGCTTCTTTCCTCTTGTCAATGATCGACTGAAGATTCATTTTTTATTACCTCCTTGAAATATATAAGTCGAGCGGCCGCCCGAGGCGCTGCACTTTTCGCGGCTGCCGCTCAAAACAGTCTTTTATCTGCGGGGACCGGTAAAGCCGTTCGCCTGCTGGAACTTGTCAATTTTGTCGATAACTCCGAGGACGACGTCGAAGCCGTTGCCGACGGTTTCAACATCGAAGCGCTCGGGCATATCGCGCCAGGTGTGATAATAATAGGTAAGGGTCGGATCCTGAGCCGCAAAGGTGACGGACTTGGCACCGGCCTTTGTCATCGGGGTGCTGTCGCAGCCGCCGACGGGGTTATGTATGCAGCCCTTGGTCTTGCTCTCTATTCCGAGCTCCGCAAAGGTATCCTTGAACATCGTTTCAAGATCCTTGTCGAAGCGGCAGAACTGCCAATCGTCCTTGACAACGACCTCGAAATAGTCCTTGTCGGCGACGGAGTCTATATTTATGTTCCAGACATTGTCAAGAATCGGCTCGCCCTTATGCATACGGGTGAACGCGATAGAGCCGCGCAGACCTGCCTCCTCGGAGCCGCAGTTGAAGTCGATTATACGGCAGTTTTTGGGCATCTTCTCGGGATTCTCTTTGAAATACTTCGTAACAACATAGCTGAGAGCACAGCCCGTTGCGTTATCCATAGCGCCGCGCGAAGCGTTGCGCGGATCGGGATCTGCCCACATGATAAGGAACGCACTGCCTATGGCGGTAACGAGGGGCATAAAGCGCATAGCGAACATAAAGTTCACGAACGCGGGCGAAGCAAAAGCCTCTACTGCCCAACCTGCGCCGAAATAATATCCGGTGTAGAGAGTCGCAACGGCGACAGAAGTGCCGGCGAGGAAGAAGAAGCAAAGCGCACCGAAGCCGACCTTGGCAAAGGTAGCGATGAGGCCGAGCTTGGGCTTCATATAGGAGTGCTCCGAATGACGCCAGTTCCAGCTGGTATCGGTATGACCGGAGAGGACAATGGTATAGTCATACTTGCCGTCCTCCGGGAGCAGCTCGCCGTAGGTGTTCTGCGATATCTCCTGCTTAAAGAACATATCGAACCATGTCTTGTAAAGGAAAACGCTGCATACGAGCCAAACAATAACGGCTATCGACACGAGCGCCATTCCGTACCAGACCGAGGGGATGCCCATTGCAATATATACAAGGGCGCTCAGCGCAAGACCGACCCAGCCGGCATAGGGGATTCCGCCGATGGACGCACGCGGAGAAACCGCAAATTCTTCGCGAATCGGCTCGATGCCTATCTCTCTGAGCTTATCGCCCATATAGGCAGCAAATTTTTTCTCATTGTCGGTACCCGGCAATCTTGAACCGATGTTCTTCGAGGCGTGATTGACTATATCATACACCTCTTGAGCATACTTTCTGTGTTCTTCTTTCATAAAAAGCGACACTCCTTTTGTAAATGTGTCATAATTATACAATATTTCGGAGATGAAAAGCAATAGACATTAAATAGAATATAAAAATTTCTTTAAAATTTGTTAACAAATAAATTATTTCGGCGATTGGCGGGAATAATAACAAATACAATATAAAATATTCTCACAAGAAAGAGTGAATGAAAACGGACAAGAATAAAAGAAAAAAGATTTCCGAGCGTGATTGCCCTACCCCGAGCGCCGCTTCCGTAACGGGCGAGCCCGAGGACGTGTTTGACATGGTGAACAAATACGGCACGTACAACATTCAGCCCACCGCCCAGACAGAAAATTCCTTTCCGTATATTTCGCAGGGATTGCCGAAAAAAAGCAAAAACAACAAAAAGAATTGACTTCTCACCCCGCGGTATTAACCGCGGTTTTTTTGGTATAAAGCAACTTTTCTTGTTTGAAACGCTCAAAAATCGTTGACAGAATTTGTATAATCTACTAAAATATGAAAAGGAAGATATTATTTTGGGGGGAGTAGATAATATTGTTAAGAATCGCAGTATGCGAGGACAACATTCGTGAGCTTCGTGAAATCATGTCGCTCATTGAGGAGTACCCGCGCAAGTCGGCCTACGGGATAGAGGCTACCGCCTTTTCCGATTCCGAAGAATTGGCAAAACGGATAGACGAGTTTGATGTTTTTCTTCTCGATTACCTGATGCCGGGAATAGACGGGCTCGAGCTTTCAAAACGTATCAGAGAGAAATATATGACAACAAAAACCATTATATTCATCTCGCGGTATGACGACATCGTCTACGATGCATTTGAGGTTCACGCCCACCGCTATCTCATCAAGCCCGTTGAAAAAGAAAAGCTCTATCAGGCGCTCAACGAGCTCAACATAGACGCGTATGCGTTTCGCCGACTGCTTGTCAAGAACGGCGGAGAGTCAATGCTTATCGATATAGACAAGATATATTTTATCGAAGTCAAGCTCAAGGACACGCATATCCACTATGAAGAAAACGGCGAGGAGAGGGTTTTCGTATGCAGAAAATCGCTCAACAGCTTTGAGAGGGAACTCTCCCCTTTCTGGTTTCAGCGCACACACCGCGCCTATCTGACGAACCTTGCGATGATAGAGTCGTTTGACAACAAGAACATATACATAAAAAATCTGGAGAGACGTCTCCCCATAGGACCAAACCACATTAACAGGATATCGAGCAGGCTCTTTCAGTTGACTCGGCAGCGCAGCGGAGGCGATGCGGGGAGGTCTGCGCTATGAATACATTCGCAGCGCTCTGTGCTCCGCTGAATCTCGTCAGCTGTGTGTGCTGTATACTGCTTGTGCACACATTTCTGCATTCGGTCGGTTACGAAACGAAAACGAGGAAAATCCCGCTCGACGTTTTCTGCCTCGGCCTCGCCGCACTGAGCTTCGCTCCGGCATTTTTGCCGAAATACCTCGATGTGGCCGACACCGTTGACATGACATCGACTCTGTGCCACATCGTCTATCCCTATCTGATGTTCAAGTCGCGCAAAAAGACGGCCTTTTTATGGATAGGAATAGCCATGGTATCGAGCCTTGACTACCTGGCGTTCATATTAAACTATGCCATGAGGCTCGGCGTCATAGGTCAGCTGATAACCCGTATTGTCATATATCTAATTATATTCGCCGCCACCGCGCTGATCGTCAGAAGGCGAGGACGAGCAGACCTCACGGAAGCCTTCGACAATTTCCCGCCTGTCGCAAGCCTGATGATATACGCGGCTTTTCTCGCCGCATATTACAGCGTCACGGTCTCGTTCAACGCGGAATATACAAAAGAAACGGCAAACTCGCTGACGATGTTTTCTTCGCTGCTTATCGTCGGCTGCATAGCGTATCTGGTAATAAAATATCTCACTGCCTTGCAGAAAAAACGTGCAACGGAAAAGCAGCTCGAGCTCGAGCTCAACCATTACAGCAACATGGTTGAAAAGAACCGTGATATGCGCGTGTTTTGCCATGATTTCAAGAACAATCTTATCTCCGTAAGAGCCCTGATAGACGGCGGTCAATATAACGAAGCGGAAAAATACATAGACGAGCTCTACGGCAGACTCGACGCGACAAAGAATACATTTTCAACCGGAAACCATCTCGCGGACGCCATACTCGCCGAGAAAAATTCTGCGGCCGTTTCGCAGAAAACCGAAATAGATTTTGACGGAATCATACCGAGCAACGGTATAGACAACATCGACCTTTGCACAATCCTTGCAAATGCGCTCGACAATGCCATTGAAGCGAGCAAGTCGATTGAAAATGCGATAATCAATGTGCGCGCCACCGTAAATTCCGCGGTTTTCATGCTCACCGTCAGCAACCCCACCCTCCAACCTGTCGAGATAAAGAACAACCGTGTAAAGACAACTAAAGCAGACAGCGTAAACCACGGACTCGGCATCGGGAGCATAAAGAATGCGGCAAAAAAATATAACGGCGAAGTAAATCTCAAATATGAAGACGGACATTTCACTGTTGAAGTAATGATGATAATGAGAAAGGGTGCAAGAAAAAATGAAGGGTAAAATCAAAGCAACGCTCAGGAGATTCTTGAGCATTGCTCTCGCGGCGCTTATTCTGGCAGGCTGCGCGGGTGCGGCTTTCGCCGACGGCTCGGACGCGAGCGGTACGCTGAACGGCGTTAACTGGGTATATACCGCCGCCGACAAGACGCTTGTTTTGAGCGGCAGCGGCACACTCGGAGACGGCGAGCGCAAAAGCAATCTTTTCGGTGCGTCGTGGTCGGCAAATCACGTAAAGATAGGCCCCGACGTCAACATCAAACAGGGATGGGTATTTGACAACTTCGACTTTGTTGAGGCGTATGAAGTCGACGCGGACAACAAATATCTCTGCAACCCCGACGGCGTACTCATGAGCAAGGATAAGACCGTGCTCATAAAATACCCGGCAGGCAGCAAGGAATTTTCGTTCTACACCGTTCCCGACACGGTAAAGACAATCTCCTACGGCGCCTTTGAATTTTCCTCGGCACTCAAAACCGTATTCCTTAACGACGGTCTTGAGACAATAGACACTTTTGCGTTTTTTAACTGCAACAATCTGCTCTATATCACTGTCCCCGGCACGGTAACTTCGATGGGCAGAGGCATATTCAGCCAGTGCAGGGTATTGAACAAGGTGACTTTTGAAGAGGGCGTCACCGAAGTGCCCGCAGAGGCTTTTGACAGATGCCGCACGCTCGAAACCGTAGTGATTCCCGAATCCGTAACCACAATCGGCGAGGGTGCGTTCTGGGACTGCGTGAAGCTGACTACGCTCGACATTCCGAAAAATGTTCAGACCTTTGCCGTATCGCCCGGAAGGACTCTGGGAAAGCTCAACATAAAGCTCAACGTCGACCCCGAAAATAAGTATTTCTGCACGGACGATCTGGGCGTGCTCTACAACAAAGACAAGACTCTGCTCTACTTCTGCCCGAATCTTCCGTATACATTTGACTACACCGTCAGATGCAATCTCAACGAATATGCGTTCAGCGGCTGCGAAAATCTCAGAAACGTTGACATTGACTACAACCTGCGAGCCATACCGAAGAACGCATTTTACAACTGCAAAAATCTCAACACCGTGACCCTCCCCGCAACGCTCCAGAGAATAGACGGCGCGGCATTCAATGCATCGCTGAAAACCGTAAACTACCGCGGCACGGAGGAGCTTTGGAAGCTCATAACAATAGACAGCTTCTCAAACGACGCTATTAAGTCGGCGACAGTCGTCTATAACTACGGCGAGCCCGAGGAGCCTGACGAGATAACTCTCTCCTACGACCAAGCCTCCAACACCTTGACAATAGCGGGCAGCGGCGTGCTGACGCTCAATGACATAAAAAAGTGGAACTACACAAATCTGAACACCTACGGACTCAAAGTCAAAATCGGCAAGAACGTCAACATAACCGACGCTAAAGTGTTCTGCGACACGCTATGGCCGTTCTACTATATGAAATCGTTCGAGGTCGATTCGCTAAACCCGTATCTCAGCTCGCTCAACGGCGTGCTCTATAACAAGGACAAGACAAAGCTCATCAGATTCCCCTCCGGGAACACAACGGCGGATTACGATGTTGTCGAATGCTCGGTGGCCTCAACCGTAAAGGAAATCGCCCCCTATGCGTTCAAGAGCGCGGGCGTTACCGACGTCTATCTCCCGAACGGGCTTGAAACTATAGGTCAATACGCATTCGACGGCGCTTCGAAGCTCATTGACATAACAATTCCGTCCTCCGTAAAAACAATAGGCTTCGGAGCATTTAGGGATTGCGCGAAGCTGACAAGGGCGGTTATTTCCGAAGGACTCGAGACTATACCCTCGGAATGCTTCTTGACGTGCAAAAAACTCGAAAGCGCAACTATCCCCGATTCCGTCACAAGAATCGAAAAAGGCGCCTTTACGGGCTGTGCACTCAAGGAGATAAAGATATCTAAGAATCTGACAAATATCGTCGTCCCCGGCTATACCTTCGCAGGATGCCCCGCGGCGGTCACGGTAGACGCAGACAACCCGAGCTACAGCGCAGACAGTCTCGGTGTGCTCTATAACAAAGACAAATCGCTCCTGCTCCACTGTCCGAACTTTGAAAAGGCATTTACTTTCGACATAAGCTGCGGCATAGAGCAATATGCGTTCTCCAGCTGCTCGAACCTCACGGACGTGACCTTCTCCTTTGCAATCAAAAAAATCCCGTTCGGCGCGTTCAGGAATTGCAGCTCGCTTAAAATAACCACCGTTCCCGACACGGTCAGGATGATAGATTCTGTGGCATTCTCAGGCTGCGCCATGACAAACTTCTATCTCCCCGACTCTGTCGAATACTTGGGAGACAGAGTTTTTGAGCGCACACCGCTGACACATTTTGAGTTCAACGACAAAATAGATACCTTCAAGAACATATTCTCGATATGCAAAAATCTCAGGACGGTCGTTCTCGGCAAGGGCATAAAGAAAATAGAGTCCGGTGCGCTCGGCGGCACGAGCAAGATAGACACGATATATTACCGCGGCAGCAAAAGCGACTGGGAAAAGATAAACGTCACCGACGTTGCCTCGGCGCTCAAAAATATCAAGATTGTCTATAACTACGGCCAGACGAGCGGCGTTTGCGGAGATAACCTCACATGGAGCCTGCAGCCCGACCTCTTCCAGATAACTGTCGAGGGCAGCGGCGATATGTATTCCTACGACAACGCTGAGGACTTCGCATGGAGCAACACCGCAGACGATGTCACGGGCGTTGTAATAGGCAACGGCGTCACCTCCGTAGGCAAGAATGCGTTCAACGGCTTCCCCTATCTCAACGAGGTACTGCTCGGAAGCACCGTTGCAAGAATCGACTCTCTCGCATTCGCAAACTGCGGCGACCTTATGACAGTTGCGATAACAACGGAGGGCGACACGGAAATAGAGTACGACGCGTTTGACGGTCATAACGAAAAATTCCTGCTCATATGCGACGAGAAGAACACCGCCGCGCAGGCTTTCGCCCTTGATAATGAGATGCCGCTTGTGACAGTAAGCTACGACGAAGAGAAGAAGGTTATAAACTTCAAGGGCACGCTCACCGTCTTTGAGAGCGTTGCCGGAAGATACCTCGCCTACTACGCGTCGAGATACCCCGATGCCATGTATCTCCACTTCGACGTTCTGACCTTCGACGGAATCAAGACGGCAGACTCGACGGACGGCAAGAGATTCGAGTGCGTCGATCCCGACTCCGAATATCTCACCTTCAAGGATATCTATGTGAAGATAAGCGTTATGAAGGACGGCGAGGAAAAGGACGTCACCTTCGGCGAAATGCTTGAAAGATACGAAAACGGCGACTATGACGCTTTCTATGCCGAAATAGAGAACGACAACGGCACGGATAAATCGCTCGTTGTCAAGGCTTTCCAGGCAATCTTCAAGCCGATTCTTAAAATCACTTCATCTATAATTAATTTTATAAAGAAGCTGTTTAAATAACACAGACGAGCCGCTCTGCAAAACTCGCAGGGCGGCTCTTTTTGCGTTTCGTTCGCGCTTATTATTGATTTTCTTCCCGCGAAATGATATCATAAAGGGCAACAGATTTTCGGAGATGAGTTTTGTGTTTATTCTGACGCTCGGCAGCACCGACCCGTTTTTCAATCTGTCGGCGGAGGAATATCTTCTCCGCGAAAAAAGCGAGGATTTTTTCCTGCTTTGGAGAAATGAGCCGTGCATTGTAATCGGTAAGAATCAGGTCGCCGCGGACGAAATAAACCCCGATTATGTCTCGGCCCGCTCCCTGCCCGTTGTCAGGCGTATGACCGGCGGCGGGGCAGTTTATCACGACGCGGGCAACCTCAATTTTTCGTTCATTCAAAACGGCGAGCCGAACAGAGCGGCGCTATGCAGACCTGTTATCGAGGTTCTTCGCTCCCTCGGCGTTGAAGCGGAGCTTTCCGGGCGAAATGATATCACAGTCGACGGCAGAAAAGTTTCCGGCACCGCTATGTGCTCGCACGGCGGCAGATCGCTTTTTCACGGAACGCTGCTGATAAACTCCGACCTCGACGCCCTGTCCGAAGCGCTGAGAGCGGACGGGGAAAAGCTTGCGGGACACGGGGTAAAATCAGTAAGAAGCCGCGTGGCAAACATCTCTGAATTCACTGAAAAACCGCTCTGTGCAGAGGCTGTCGGTGCGATGCTCGCCCGTTATATGACGGAGCGCGGCGGCGAAAAATACGAGCTTAACGAAAATGAGATAAGCGCCGTTTCGGCAATTCGGAACAGCAAATATACCGCCGACTCGCCGAGCTGCGGGGCTGAGTATCCCGAGCAGTCGGAGCGCGTGCGTCTCGGGTGCGGGACGGTCTGCATAAAGAAAAAAACCGCCTGCGGGAGAATAGAGGATATCCGCATTTTCGGCGACTTTATGAATACCGGAGACGTATCGGAGATTGAGAAGCGTCTTAAAGGAATCGAGCTTCGGCGCGGGGCGATAACATCGGCGCTCGAATCGGTTCAAACGGAAAAATATATCCCCGGGCTGACAGCCGGGGAGCTTGCGGACATCATAACAAAAAGCGAGTGATACACATGGAGAGACTCAAAAGAACGGCCGCCATACACGATATATCGGGCTTCGGCAAGTGCTCGCTGACAGTCGCGCTGCCGATAATCTCCGCTATGGGCATTGAAGTGGCGGCCATACCCACGGCCGTGCTCTCTACGCAGACGGGCGGGCTCGAGGGCTTCACCTACCGCGACCTCACGGCCGATATGCGCCCGATAGTGGCGCACTGGAAGAAGCTCGGAATAAAATTTGACGCGATATACAGCGGATTTCTCGGCTCTGTTGAACAGATAGACATAGTGACGGATTTCATCGATGACTTCAAGGAGGAAAACACCGTTGTGCTCGTCGACCCCGCTATGGCGGACGGCGGCAGTATGTACTCGGTGTTCAACATGGACTTTGCAAGTCAGATGACGCGCCTTTGCGCAAAGGCGGACATAATCGTTCCGAATTTTACGGAGGCCGCATTCATGCTCGGCGAGGAATATCGCCCCGCCCCATACACAAAGGAATTTGTCGAATCGACGCTCAAAAGGCTCTCCGAGCTCGGGCCGTCAAAGGTGGTTCTGACGGGCGTTGCATTCGACGAAAAGCAGGTCGGCTCGGCTACCTACGACCGCCTGACGGGTGAAATAAGCTACGCGCTTTCGGACACGGTGGACGGATATTTTCACGGCACGGGTGACGTATTTGCGAGCGCTCTGCTCGGCGCGTATCTGAACGGACTCACCCTCGCCGAGAGCGCACGGATAGCCGTTGACTACACCCACGGCTGCATAGAGAGGACAAAGGAAGCCGGAACCGACCTTCGCTACGGCGTTGACTTTGAGCACGGAATCCCCGACCTGCTTCGGCAGACAGGAATAATATAAATATAAAGAGGAGAGGACTAAATGAGCTACGCAGACGAAGTATTTATCGCAAACTGCAAGGATATACTCGAAAACGGCACTTGGGACACGGACTACAACGTTCGCCCGCACTGGAAGGACGGCACGAGCGCGCACACAATAAAGAAATTCGGCATTGTCAACCGCTATGACCTTTCAAAGGAGTTCCCCGCGATGACGCTGAGAAAGACCTTTATCAAGAGCGCAACGGACGAGCTGCTTTGGATATGGCAGAAGAAATCGAACAACGTCAACGACTTCAACGGCCACGTCTGGGACTCCTGGGCGGACGAAAGCGGCAGCATAGGAAAGGCATACGGCTATCAGCTCGGAGTCAAGCACCACTACCCCGAGGGCGAGTTTGATCAGGTTGACCGAGTTCTCTATGACCTCAAGCACAACCCGCTCAGCCGCCGCATTCTGACGAATATATATGTCCACGCTGATCTGAGCGAGATGCACCTCTACCCCTGCGCATACAGCATGACCTTCAACGTCACGGGCAAGAAGCTCAACGCCATTCTCAACCAGCGCTCGCAGGATATGCTCACGGCGAACAGCTGGAACGTCTGCCAATATGCGACGCTCGTTCACATGATAGCGCAGGTGTCGGGGCTTGAGCCGGGCGAGTTCGTCCATGTCATAGCCGACGCACACATATATGACAGGCACGTTCCGATAGTTGAGGAGCTTATAAAGCGCGAGCCATACGACGCGCCGAAGTTTATACTCGACAAGTCGATAACCGACTTCTACAAATTCACGCCCGACAGCGTGCATTTTGAGGACTACAAGTATCACGAATTCACCGAAAAAATACCCGTTGCGATATAAGGAGCCAAGATGAAAGCAATAGTTTGCGCCGACATAAATTGGGGCATAGGAAAGGGCGCGGGAATGCTCTTTCACATCCCCGCAGACCTGAAATTTTTCAAAGAAAAGACCATGGGCGGCACCGTCATAATGGGTCGCACGACATTTCTCTCCCTGCCGGGGTCGAAGGCTCTGCCGGGCAGAAAGAACATCGTGCTGACGCGAAGCGACGGCTGGAGCGCCGAAAATGTTACGGTGTGCCGCAGCACAGACGAGCTTGCGGACATAATAAACATAAACGACGACGAAAAAGTGTTTCTTATAGGCGGCGAGGCAGTCTACGGTGAGCTCATAGACGCCTGCGACGAGGCGTTTGTAACGCGCGTCAACGCGGACGGGGGTGCGGAGAAATTCTTCCCCGACCTCGACGCCCGCGCAGGCTGGAAGCTCGTCGAGCGCTCCGCCGCGCAGGAGAGCAACGGATACGTTTTCACGTTTGACAGATATGTAAAAAAATAAGCTATACGAAACGGGATTGACGGACTGACCGCCAATCCCGTTTTTTTGTTTTATTCGGTCGGGTCGGACTTTTTTCGGCTCTTTAATCAAAGATTTATTTTTGTGCTATCGCCGTTCTTGTCGCAATATGCACAAACAAAGCGCCCGACATTTGGAAATATTGACGAGAGAAAAATAAAGTTTTTCCGTTGACAAACGCCGAAAAGGATGATAATATACAACTGAGCTATTTGAGATAGCTCAGTTAGCTAACTTTTTAATACGGAGGACAAATCGTGATTATACTCGATTTCCACTCAAAAACACCTATCTACGAACAGATCGAGGAGCAGGTGATGCTCATGGTCAGGCGCGGCGTGTACAAGCCGCACGACCGTCTGCCCTCCACCCGCTCTTTAGCTTCCGAGCTCAAGCTCAATGTGAACACCGTAAAGCGCGCGTTTCAGGAGCTTGAGGCAAAGGGCGTGACCTATTCCCAACCCGGGCGCGGAGTCTTTATCAGCGAAAACGCGGCGGACAACAGCCGCGTGCGCGAGCAGGCTCTTTCGGCGCTCTCGGCCGCTCTGCGCTCGGCGAAGGCAAACGGGCTGAACGAAGCGGATATTGAGGAGCTTCTAAAGCAGGTCTACGCCGAAAACAAATGAAAGGAGCAAAGAGGCAAACGCCATGATTGAATTCAGAAACGTCACCAAAAGCTACGGCGACTTTACCGCCGTTGAGGACATATCCTTCTCCGCTTGTGACTCGTCCGTCTGCGGTCTGATAGGCTACAACGGCGCGGGCAAGACAACGCTTATAAAATGCGCCGCAGGGCTCTATAAGCCGGACTCCGGCAAGGTGCTTATAGACGGCGAATCCACCTACAATTCCGATGAGGTGCGCTCGCGGCTGTTCTTTGTGCCGGACGATCTCTTCTTCCCCGTCGGCTCGACCCCGAACAGCGCGGCTCGCTTCTACAAAGACTACTACCCGGAGTTTTCATTCGGCAACTTCGAGCGTATGCTAAAGCTCTTTGAGCTTGACGGCGACGCGAAAATACGCGGATTTTCAAAAGGAATGCAGCGCCAGACGGAGATAGCGTTAGCGCTCGCCTCGTCGCCGAAAGTTCTGCTGCTCGACGAATGCCTCGACGGGCTTGACATCGCAAAAAAGGACATCTGCAAGCAGCTTTTCATGGACTACATGGCTCAGAGCGGCTGCACCATGCTCATCTCGTCCCACGCGATAGCAGATCTTCAAAACCTCTGCGACAGGATAGTGCTGATATCCGGCAAGCGTATGCAGATGAACTGCTGCACGGACGATATCCCCTCTACCTGGCGCAAATTCAGGCTTCAGTTTGACTTTGAGCCGACGCGCTCGATATTCGGGAATATCGACATCAAAAAGCTCGACATCGACGGCAGGAGTGCCGTTGTGACCGTCTGCGGACACATCGATGACGCAAGGGCAAAGCTCGACGCATTGGAGCCGCTGTTCATCGACGAGTTCCCGATGGAGCTTGAAGAAATATTCTTACAGGAAACGGAGGACAAGAGCGATGAAATCTCAAAAGTCTTTGAATAATATTGCTTCCGCCGACTTAAAGCGCAGCTTTGCTTCAAATCTCGTCATACCCGCGCTGACCTTTCTCGCATTCACTGTGCAGGCGGCAGTATGCACATATTTTCAGTTCAAACAGAAAGAAAAGGTCTTTTTCACATGGTTCACGGACTCGCCCGATGCGCTTGTTTTTATCTCATTCTGCATTGTGCTCGTCGGCGCGATACAGGCGGCATATACCCTGCGGTTCATCAACATAAAGAATCAGTCAAACGTGTGGTTCAGCTTCAATCTCAGCCGCTCGACGCTCTTTAAAAACCGCTGTGTTTCTTCGCTGACGCTCCTCGGCGCGGCGATAATAATACCCGGAATAATCAGCACGATAATATGCTGCTCGTCCGGCTGCTCCGCCGCAAAAGTTCTCCCGGTAATATTCTATCAGTATGCCGGATTTTTGACGATGATGTTCGCGGGCTTTGCGATAGGCGCGCTGACGGCGTCACTCACGGGCAGCGTTGCGGAGAGCATATTTTATTCTGTAGTGCTCATTCTCGCCCTGCCGCTTCTCTCGACTGCTTGGGACGCCCTTTCTTCGGTATTTCTGCGCGGCAGAACGGCAGTCTCCGGCGTGAATTACACCGGCGACATGGATATGCAGCATTACTATTTCAGTTTCTCCATCCAACGGGGCGGACGCGGGATAATGGCATTCTGCCCGTTCACGCTGTTCCGCGTTCCCGGGACAAGCAGAGCGGATGTGATGAGCTTGAAGCTGCGCGGATTCGGTCCTATCGACTTCGGTTACTGCAAGGACGGCTCGTCCCTGCCCGGGATAGGCGCATGGCTTCCGATACTGCTTTGGATAGTTTTGACCGCCGTATTGGTCGTGCTCGCGCAGCGGATGTTCGGCAAAAAGAAGCTTGAAGAGCTCGGAGTTCCGGCGGCGAGCCGTGTGCTCACAGCGCTTACCTCGGCGATAATAGTGTTCTGCGGATTTTCCGTTCCCGCATGGGTTTTGAAAACGGCTCTCCCCTCCGTTAATACTGCGCTCACCGCGCTTTTGGGTATCGCCGTCATGCTCGCGGCATATTTTGCCTACACATTCATTGCGCGCAGGAATTTGAAGGCGGTTCGCAAGAATCTCTGGCAGTTTGCAATGCCGGTCGGCGCAGCGGCGATAATCACCGCAATATTCCTGACCGGCGGATTCGGCTACACCGCGCGCGTTCCCGAGGAGGAAGAGATAGAGTATGTCACGGTGTCGATGCCGTTCAGCTTTGAGAGCGGAATGGCGCAAAACGGCAGTATACTCCGCACCGTCAAGGGCACTGCAACGGTTCTCAAGCCCTATTCCAACTGCATAACTCTCTCGACGGAAAAGGACATAAACACGGTGCTCTCCATCCACAAGCTCATAACGAACGAGAAGAAGAGCGACGAAAAGACAAACACCCAGTTCTCCGTCAAGTATTATTTCAAGAACGGGAAGAGCATGGAGCGCACTTTCACGAACATAAGCGAAAAAGACCTCAACTCATATTTTGCCGTTGCCGACACGGACGGGGTAAAGGAACAGCAATATCTTTTCCTCGCCGCCTCCGACACAGAGCGCGAAAAGCTCAAAAGCGAAGACGTAAAAGCTCCGAATATGTCGAACCTGCAAGGCTATTTCTTATTTCGAAACTACGGCAATCCTCTGCGCAATACGGATGGCGTTCTAATAGCGAGCAAGGACGGCAGCTTCTGCCGCGAGCTGAGCTCGGATGAGCTTGATAAGCTCGGCAAATGCATATGGAGCGACATATCGAAGAAAAAATATGCGGATATTCTTCGCGGCAGCGAAAAGGAAGTCGCATATATTTATCTCATCGACAACGCCACAAGCTACGACGGTCGATATGAAGAAAATGTTGAGGGCAGATCTGTTCTTGCAGCTGTTACGGACGACATGACCGAGACGCTGAGGTTTATCAAAGAACACGGCATGGCAGGCGCGCTCGGGCAAAAGCGTGAAGTGAAGAGCGTCAATATTTACGACTGCCGCCGCATCATTTTGCAGGCGCAGGAGATAAACAAAAGCGGAAAATACGGCGGCACCGCGATAAACCCGATTTTTATTATGAGCACGATGTTCAACACGAAAGAAATAAAGTTGGTGAACAAAGCTTTCGGCGACATGGACGACTGCTTCATAAAGAGCATTACAAATCAAAAGCAGTCAGACGAGCTGTTTGCTCTCGCTCAAGGACAGTGTTACACCTCTCTCGGCGGCTATATCGCGCAGATAACATTCACCGACGGCTACAATCAGACGATGTACATTCCCGAAAGCGATGCACCGGGATATATAAAATGACGAGAAAAGCGGCAGGGCTTCAAAAGGCTCCTGCCGTTTTTCGTTCCCGGGCGATAAAATACCGCTTGACAACAATTTGCCGTTTTGATAAAATTCTATATATAATACAGCAAAGGCGGTTATTAAAGTGAAAAAATTCATCTCCGTTTTACTTGCGCTCATTCTTATTTGCGGTTCGGCTTTTACGGCCGGCGTATATGCACAGGAGGACAAAGGCGAAATTTGCTTCGCCGTCGCCTCCGATGTTCACTATGTCACGCCCGCAAAAACGGCGACCTCTACCCCGTATAATGAGGGCGTTGAAACCACCTTCAAATCGGGCAAGGACTCGCTTTATAACCAGAGCGGCTTTATCATCGACGAGTTTTTGGATCAGTGCGCAAAAAATCCCGAGTGTCGGTTTGTTCTGATAACCGGCGACATTGCAACGCACGGCAGAGATTTTGCCTCCGAGCATGAGGCCGTTGCCGCGAAGTTCAGAAAGTTTGAACAGGAGACCGGAAAGCAGGTTTATGTTATAAACGGCAACCACGACAGCGCCCTCAACTGCGCCGTAGGCCGCGAAGATTTTATTTCCATATATCACGAGTTCGGATACGACAAGGCGGTTTCCGTTGACGAGAACACCTGCTCCTACAGCGTCAATCTCAACGACGAATATACTCTCGTCGCGCTCGATACCTGCGATGAAAGATACAGGGTTGTGCCGAACAATGACCTTTCGAGAATGAACTGGGCGGTTACACAGATCAGAAACGCGAAGCGCGAGGGCCGAAAAGTAATAATGATAATGCACCACAATCTTTTGGAGCATAATCCCTATCAAAAGGCTCTCGAAAAGAACTATGTTGTCGATACTCCGTATTCGTTCGCGGGTCTGCTTGCGGACTTGGGCGTAAAGCTCGTGTTCTCCGGTCATACGCACGTAACCAGCGCAACCTCCTACACGAGCTTCTTGGGCAATACGATATACGATTTTTCAATGCCGAGCCTCGGTAACTTCCCCGCGGAATACAAGCTGTTCAAAATGACCGACAGCGAAATAAAATACGAGACGAAGAAAATCGAGCATATCGACGCGGATAAGCTCGCCGAAGTTTGCAAGGGCTACAGCAAAAAAGATATCGCCCTTATGAAGAACGATTTTCAGCAGTACACTTGGAACAGGTCGCACGCCGTTTATTCTAAAAAAATCCGCAAGGACATTTCGCCCGAAACCATAGGCATCAAGGAATCGAGCGCGCTTTACGGCAAGCTCAAGCTCGTCACGGACGGATTGAGAGAGCTGTCGGACACCCCGATCTACGGCGAAAACGGTATTCAGGCTATAGCAGCGGCATACGGGCTCGAGATTCCGAACAGCAGCTATTCGACTCTCAACGAGGCGCTGACAACGGCCTATCTCACCTACAAAAGCGGCAGGAGAATTTACTCGCAGGATTCCGATGATTTCAAGCTCATAGTGAAGCTCATCGCCTTCTCTATCCGCAAATCCGCGGCAGAGGCGGCGGACGGCGATGTGCTGTTTGACGCCAACGCATTTCTCAGGGAACTCGGTTACAGCGGAACCGTAGCCGACAATATACTCAAAGAATTCAGCAAAAAATACGGCTTTGCAACACCCGAAGAAAAGGCGGCGCTCTCTCTTGCGTTTGCTCTTTTCGGCGGATTTTGCAGCGATACGGACGGGGTCGAAAACCGCGACGGAACCATCCCCGGCTATGGAGTAAAAGAGGCCGCACAAAATCGGTTTGCAGCGGCATTCGAAAAGATTTTAATAAAAATTATCGAGATAATCAAAAAATTCTACCCGATTTTCAATCAGTTTTTTGAAAAGGTAATATAATTTGCACGGCCGAGGCTTCAACCCCTCGGCCGCTTTTTATTACCGTTATTCAGATTACTAAAGCAGGAAAATATAAACGAGAGCTTTAAAAGTTAATGTAAAATCTCGACGTTTTTGCCTATTATTCTAATTTGTGGTTTTTTTTTTTTGTAACTTATATATAATACTACGTGTATTGTACTTTTTGTGCATAATATAGGAGGTAAAAATTATGAAAAAAGTATTAAAATCAGCTGCGGCAATCTTGCTGGTTTTGACTCTCGCTTTTTCGGCGTTCGCCATAGGCGGCGTTTTTGCCGAAGAAACAGAGCCTCTGAGCAGTTTTGCTGTGTCCGCGAAAGGCAGCGGGGCGGATTCGACCGCACTCGGTACCGTCTCATGGTGGAAGAGCGACGTTGACGGCAAGTATTACATGTTCATGCCGTCAAAATCCGACCTGTCGTCGATAACGGTCTGGTTCACTGCTACCGATGACGTTATGTGCGGCGGAGTCAAGCTCGAAAACGGCGCACAGACAAGAGTGTTCGCAAACGGCGGCGAGTTTGTCCTCAGCGTCGGCAACGCGAAGTACACGGTAGTGTTCCTCAATTCGAGCAAGCTCCCGACCATGTTTATCAACACCCCAGAGGGCGGACTCGATAGAATCCACGCCGACAAGTCCCACAAGGAAAAGGGCTGCACCATGCTCGCCCTCAACTCAAAGGGCAATGTCGACTATGACGCCGAGCTCGCTTCTATGAAGGGCAGAGGCAACTCAACCTGGGGCTATCCGAAAAGGCCCTACAATATCAAGCTCAATTCTAAGACTAAGCTTTTCGGCATGGAAAAAGCGAAGAGCTGGTGTTTGATTGCCAACTATGAAGATCTCAGCCTTCTGCGCGATCAAATTGTCTATAATCTCGGCGCAGACATCGGCATGGATGTCTCACCCGACTGCAGAAGTATTGATCTCTATGTCAACGGCGAATACAAGGGTGTCTATCTTATCACCGAGAAAGTCGAGATAAAAAAGAACCGAGTTGACATAACCGATCTTGAAGGAGATACCGAAGACCTGAATCCCGACCTTGATTTCTCAACTCTTGCCCCTCAAGGCATTGCAGGCAAGTTCTGCGGATATATAGAGAACAGCCAACGTTGGTATGATATTCCTAACGAGCCCGAGAATATTACCGGCGGTTACTTGCTTGAGCTTGAAGTTACGGATCGCTACGCTGAAGAGCCGAGCGGATTCGTTACCAAAAACACCCAGCCGGTAGTTCTGAAATCACCTGAATATGCTACCGAAGCACAAATAAAGTATATCAGCGGCTACTGGCAGGAAATGGAGGATGCTCTTTACAGCGAGACCGGCTATAACAGTCTCGGCAAGCACTACACCGAATATATCGACATAGTTTCATGGGCTAAGCAGTATCTTATTCAGGAATGGACAAGCAACTGGGATGCCGGTCTTACAAGCAACTATTTTTATAAGGACATTGACGGTAAACTTTTAGCCGGTCCTGTTTGGGATTTTGATACCGCAATCGGCAACTATGAGGGAAGAGACGGCACAAATCTTAAAGATCCCACCAATCTTCACGCAAAAAGCAGAAATCTCAGATATAACTCACTCATGGGCAGCGATAACATAAAGGCTACTCCAAACATCTATGCGCTCTGCTACAGACACGCCGACTTTGCGCAGACTGTTGAGGAACAGATGCAGGCTGTTTTTGCACCGGCAGCTAAGGTAATGATCGAAAGCAAATACAAGGAATATGTTGATGAGATAAAAGATGCGGCGGTCATGAACGCTATCAGATGGAATTATTATAATACCACTGATACAGCCGCCATAGCCGATAATTACAACAGCGAAATCAATTTTATATATGATTTCATAAAAACGCGCACCGATTTCCTTTCCGGCGCCCTTACCCTCAAGAACGAGGGATTGACGATATCCCACATCCCGTCGCAGAAGCGCACCGGCTCCGAGATAACTCCGGAAATCACCGTCAAGTGCCTTGACAGAGTTCTCACCGAGGGCGTTGACTACACCGCTGCTTTCTCCGACAACGTTGAAAAGGGTACGGCTACCGTTACTGTCACCGGCATGGGCGACTACGAGGGCATGGAGGCTCAGACTACGTTCAAGATACTCCTCGTTTCCGATCCGCTCGACTGGACAGGCGGCTCGGGCGAAGAACGCGCAAAGGAGAATTTGAACAACTTCGGCGCAAAATTTGTTGATACTGTTGAGCTGATACTCTATTATATCGTCAAGCCTTTTAAGAAATAACGGCAGCACATATTTTGATTGCGGCAGGACAACACATCCTAAATAAAGTTACAAAAAATCAGCGGATCGGGATATTACCGTCCGCTGATTTTCTATGTGTTCTTTAGTTTTTGGCGGTGAGAGTCGTACATCAAAACAAATTGGGGGTTACAGAGCAGTTGCAAGTCCCAATTTATCAAGCGCGCTTATAACGGCAAAATCCTACCCGGCGGGAAAGTTCGGATAGGATTCGTTATGTTATTATATTTCGCGCCGCCGGGGCGAAATTTTATATTCATCGGTTTGCTTCGTCGACAAATACGCGGAACAACGGCAGGCAGGAGGCAAAAAATTTCTTATACGCCTCGCAGTAGTTGCGGTCGGCTCGGCTGCGCTTGCATCCGCCGCCGCGGCAGAGCGGATAATAGCGGCACGCCTTGCACTTTTTGTCAACCGAAAGGCTCTCCCTGATAAAATCCGCAGCCTTTTTCGAGTTTGCCATGGCTTCGAGCCCGTCCGAATTTATGTTGCCGAGCAGCCATTCATCCAGGCAGTAGAAATCGCAGGGATAGACGTTGCCGTTGCCCTCGACTACAAACTGATGCGTGCAGTGTCCGCAGACTCCGCACTGCTCCGGGGCTCTGCCGACATACATCTGCACCCAGTTGTCAAACCGGCGTATGCTCGTATATTCGCCGCGCACGTAGTCCTTGACATAGGCGTTGAACAGGTGTATCAGGAAATGCGCATACTGCTCGTTTGTCATGTACAGCTCGCTCTCACTCTTGTCTCCGAACGGGCGCAGGCATGGGATAAATTGGAGATATTTGAAGCCCTTGCGCTTGAAGAAAGAATATATCCTGTCTATATTTTCGGCGGCGTAACCCGTGAGCACGGTCAGAATATTGAAATCGACCTCGTGCATCGTCAGCATTTGAGCGGCGTTTAGTATTTTATAAAATCTGTTCGTGCCGTTCGCGTCGACCCTGAAGCGGTTAGCCTCCATATCGCCGTCGAGACTCAGGCCGACCAAAAAATGCTCGTCGTGAAAGAATCGCGCCCACTGCTCGTCTATCAGCATACCGTTTGTCTGAATGCTGAAATATATGCGGCTGCCGCGCAGGTTATATTTTTTGACCCGCTCGGCGAAGTCCTTGAAATAGTCGAATCCGGCAAGCAGCGGCTCGCCGCCCTGAAACGCGAATGCCACGCTGTCCCCTCTTGCAAAGTCGAGCGCGCTTTTTATGAGCCTGTCCGAGGTCTCTGCAGACATAATGCCGAGGTTGTGTTCCTCTCTTATCTGCGAGACATCGTGATAGAAACAGTATTCGCAGCGCAGGTTGCAGAGACTCGATGCGGGCTTTATCATTATCGAAAGTTCGGGCAAAACAACACCTCCGGATATTGCTGCCGCCGAGCGGACTGTTCCCCGTTCGGCGGCAATTTATCTGTTATTTTTTCTCTATGATTCCGCGGCGGTTCTCCTTGAAATCGTTCATTATTTCGTCGAGCTTCTCAAGCATCTCGTCGGCAATTGTCGGATATGCCGGGGTGCGGTTGTAGTTCTCGCCCGCATCGTCGGTCAGGATATGCAGCCAATTCTTGCGGAACTTATCAAAGAACGCGGAGTTGTCGTTCTGTATATTCTTGAAATACTTGAACACGACATACTCGTTGTTGTTGAGAATATCAAAATCATAGTCCTTATACTCATCGCGCGCGAGGATATCGGCAGTCGGTATAGCGTACTGGATAGCCTTGAGCTTTTCGCGCTTCATGTGGAGTATCGGGGTGTCGGCGGTATGTATGACCTTGTTCTGCGTGAACACGGGAACCATCGAAACGCCGTCTATTACGCGATCCGCGGGAAGATAGTTCTTCTGCGTTCCGCCGTTTCCGGTGACACCGCACATCTCTATAAGCGTCGGGAACAGGTCAACGAGCGTAGCGGACTCGTCATAGGTCGAGCCTGCCTTGAACAGACCGCCGTTGTTGCCCCAGCGGATCATAAACGGAACCTTCTGACCGCCCTCATAAGCGAGATATTTGCCTCCGCGGAGGTCGCCCGTGGAGCCCTGAAGCGCGGGGCCGTTGTCGCTGGTGAACACGATTATCGTGTCGTCCATAACGCCGAGCTCCTCGAGGGTATCAAACAGCTTGCCGAGATAATAGTCGAACTCTGTAACGCAGTCGACATAAGTGCCCATGCCGGACTTGCCCTTGAACTCGTCGCCGACGAATACGGGCGCGTGCGGCCACGGAGTTGCATAAAACGCGAAGAAAGGCTCGTCGCCCTGCTTGACCTGATCGGTTATCCAATCGTTCATTTCCTCATATATCCACTTTGTGGCGTTACCCTGATCCTTGAGCTCGTCTGTGCCGCGGGCTATCTCATACTCTCCGTTCTCCTCCCTGACGTGATAGAACGGATTCATATCGTTGACATAGTGGCTGCCGTAGAAATAATCGAAGCCCTGATTTGTGGGCAGATACTCGCCGTAGTCGCCGAGATGCCACTTGCCGAAGCAGCCGGTGGCATAGCCCGCTCCCTTGAGAGCCTCGGCTATGGTTATCTCGTCGCCGAGCATACCGTCGGCATTGCCGCCCATCTCGATGGAGTTGAATATACGGGTCGAGGCGAAGGGCGAGAAGGTGTCAACGGTCGGATATATAACATTATCCGCATATCCGCGATAGGGATAGCGACCCGTGAGCGCGGCAAAACGCGCGGGTGAGCAGACGGAATAGCTCGAATAGAAGTTAGTGAACTGCGCGCCTTCATTGCCGATGCGGTCGATATTCGGGGTATCGTATATCGCGCCGTTGGCGGAGACGTCGCCGTAGCCGAGGTCATCCATGAGAACGAACAGGACGTTGGGTGCGTTTTTCTTCGTCTTGTTTTTGTCGATACCCTTGAGGTAATCGTCCTGACCCTCCCACATACGCTGGGCGTTGGGCTTCGAGCGCAGGTTCATGGTGAGCACGAAGGCTATGGTAGTGAACACAAGCAACACGCTGAGAATGCGGGACATAACCTTCTGAAGTGTGACCTTTTTATCGATTTTCACAACGCAGAGAATCACGCCGACAATAACGGCTATGCTCGGCAGGGCAAGCAGTAGATTACCGAGCAGGCGGGTAAAGAAGTTGCCCTCGCCCGTGAGCAGCGGATGCTCGGCACTCGAGAAGCCGGCGAGACCGGATGTGAATGCGCCGAAGCCCGCATCCGCGCCGAACGCTATGTAATAAGTGATAATGCCGAAAAGCGCGGCACAGTAGCCGACGACGAAGCCGAGATAAAGCCTGCGCTTAAAGAACATACCGATAACTATCAGCGCGGAGACGATGCAGCAATATGCCACGCAGACAACCGCAGTCATATTCAGCCGCATTATCCACATCGCGAGCATAAGAGCCGCGCCGATAACCGCAATGATTATCGGAAACACTTTCTTTCCCGAATCGAATTCTATCCTTTTTTTCAATTCATGACCTCCTTGGGGTGGTATTAAGTAATATGAAGTATACCACCAAACAGAAGTTTTGTCATCCTTTTTAAGACAAAAAGCCGTAATGAAAAATTCATACGGCATATGCTCACGCTCTGTTATTCCTTTTTATCGCTTCGATAGCTCCTTTTTCGAGCCGCGATACCTGCGCCTGAGAGATACCTATCTCCCCCGCCACCTCCGTCTGGGTCTTTCCCTTTAAAAAGCGGAGATAGAGTATCTTTTTCTCCCGCTCCGGCAGATTTTCGACCGACTCGCGAAAGATTATCTCGTCGAGCCAGCTCCCGTCGTCGCCGCTGTCGCCGAGCTGATCCATAACATATATGGTATCGCCGCCGTCCGAGAACACAGGCTCATAGAGCGACACCGGCTCTACTATCGCCTCCAGAGCCAGAACTATATCCTCTTTTTTCATATTCATCGCTTTAGCTATCTCTTCGATTGTGGGATCGCGCCCGAGCTTCACCACGAGCTTTTCTTTCTCCTGCATCGCATGATAGGCTACGTCTCTTATCGAGCGGCTGACGCGCAGGGAGTTATTGTCGCGCAGATAGCGGCGTATCTCGCCTATTATCATGGGCACGGCGTAGGTCGAAAAGCGGACGTTTTGATTTATATCGAAGTTGTCAATAGCCTTTATAAGCCCTATGCACCCGACCTGAAAGAGGTCGTCGGGGTTCTCTCCCCTGTTTGTAAAGCGCTGAACGACGCTCAGAACAAGGCGCAGGTTTCCGTTTATAAGCTCGTCCCGCGCAGACCTGTCCCCCGAGTGCATACGGCGCAGAAGCTCCGTCTTTTCTTTCTCTTTGAGCACTTTTAATTTTGATGTGTTCACTCCGCAAATCTCTACTCTGTTATACTGCATTCCGCCGCCTCCCGCTTTGCTCGCACTATAAAAAATTATTCCCATATAGCGCGCTCTTAATACCGTCGAAAAAAATTTTAAACGGAGATTGACAGGGCGGCTGCGGGCGTGTTACCATTTATTCGGAATAAAAAAACGGATGAAGGAGGCTGCGATATGCTGCTCGGAACCTGCGTCGGATTTGACAGGCTCGAATCCGCCGCAAAGCTCGGATACGACTACCTTGAGAGCAACTTAGGGCACATAAAAACTCTCGGCCTGCGGGAGCTCACGGAGACAAGGGCTCTGCTTGACGGCTGCGGCGCAAAGCTTGAGGCGGCGAACTGCTTTTTTCCCGGAGAAATACACCTCGCCGGAGAGGACGCGGACATTGAAATTATAAGAGACTACACGCGCCGCGCCTTTGACAACGCCGCGTTTCTCGGAGTTAAAACCTGCGTGCTCGGCAGCGGCCGCTCGCGCAGCGTACCTGACGGATTCGACAGAGAAAAAGGGCTCGAACAGCTTTATTCGGCTCTGCGCGTCATAGACGGCGAAGCGCGGGAGCGCGGGATAAGAGTTGCGATAGAGCCGCTGAACAGGCTCGAAACGAATGTGTTTACGACCGTGCGCGAGAGCACAGACATCTGCCGCAAGCTCGGGCTAAAGAGCGTATTTGTCCTCGCCGATATATATCACATGGTCATGGAAAACGAGGACTTCGGCGCGCTCGGATATGCGGGAGAAAGACTGATACATATACACTTCTCGAACCCTACGGCGAGGGACACGGAGAGCGGCAGGTCGAAGCGAGTATACCCCGCCGAGGGCGACGGCTACGACTATACGCCGTTTGTCAGCGCCGTAAAGAATGCGAGATATGACGGAAGAATAAGCATTGAGGCCGGCTGCACGGACTTCGAAAAGGAAGCGGCGGCGGGACGTAAAATGATGAGGAAGCTTTTCGGGTGAGCAAAATGAGATATGAATACAGCGCTCTTAAAATTTTCGCGCAGGACGGCGACGCGCTCAAGGCGGCCGAAATCCTGCGCGGCGAAATAGAATCGAGAACGGGTAAACTCCCCGAAATAACAGGCTCCGACAGGGCTGATATCTCTTTTATCGCCGACCCCGACGGGCTCAGAGACGGATACGAAATAGAGCAGGACGGAAAGCGCCTTGTCTTTAAGGCACAGGGCATACGCGGGCTGATTTTTGCCGCAGGTATGTTTCTGCGCAAAATCGAAGTCTCGGGCGAAAAAATCACGCTCATACAGGATATCGGCGGCAGATATGAGCCCGACAAGCGTATAAGAGGTCATCAGCTCGGCTACCGCACAACGCCCAACAGCTACGACGCATGGGATATCGAGGACTACCGAAGATATTATCTCGACCTGATGTTCTTCGGCTGCAACACTGTTGAGCACATTCCCTCTAACGGGCTTGACGCGAAGAAAAACAGGCTGATGAAATACGATCCGCAGGACTTACTCGTTGAGGCGTCAAGGATAGCGGACGAATATGACCTCGATGTGTCGCTCTGGTATCCCAACGACCGCGAGAGCCTTGAGGACGCCGAGAAACGGCGCAGATGCGTCTTTGAGCGCACGCCGAGGATAGACATTATGTTCCCGCCCGGAGGCGATCCCGGAGACTATAAGGCGGACGAGTTTATACGCCGCTGCCGCGAGTTTTCGCGCCTGCTCAAGGAGTATCACCCGAACGCCGAGATGTGGCCGTCCGCGCAGCAGCCGCACTCGATACCCGACTGGGGCGAGAGGCTCATGGATGAGCTCGAAAAGCTGCCAGACGGGATAGACGGCATTATAACGGGCCCGAACCACGCCTTTGAAATGGATGAACTCAGGCGCAGGCTGCCCGCAAAATATCCTATAAGATTCTATCCCGATATCACGCACAACGTGCGCTGCGAATATCCCGTTCACTTCGACCGCGATGACTGGCACTATGCGCTGGCGTCGGGGCTCAGCCGCGAATGCACGAATCCCCGACCCTGCGAATACAGGGAGATTCACCGCCTCACACGCAGATATGTCATAGGCAGCGTGTCATATTCAGAGGGCATAACGGACGATGTGAACAAGTGCGTCTGGAGCGACATGGACTTTTTCCCCGATACAGACGTGCGCGACTCGCTTGAGGATTACTCGCGCCTGTATTTCCCCTCCCTGCCCGCCGACGAGGTTGCGGACAGGATACTCGGGCTTGAGCTAAACTGGCAGACAGACCCGGCGGAGAATCCCGGAATAGACGACAATCTCAAGGGCTGGGAGTCGTTGGCCGAAAGATATCCGAGTGCTTTGAAGCTTTGGCGGTTTAATCAATGCCTGTTCCGCGCAAAATGCGACGCATATCTTCGGCACAGGCGCATAATCGAGCTGAAAGCAATAAAGCAGGCAAGGCGCGAAATTCTCTCGGGCAGGCTTGAGAGCGCAAGGGAAATACTGCAAAATGCCGAGGACGGGCGCAAGAAAGCGCTGCGTGCGGACATAGAGCACATAGCCGGCGAGCTTTTTGAGCAGATTGGCCTGCAGACGGATGTTGAGCGCTACTGCGCCGACAGCTGGGAACGAGGTGCGGTGCTCGAGACCATCGACCTGCCGAATACCGACCGCGCGTGGCTGCTGGGGAGACTGAAAAAAGCCGAAGAAATGCCCGAAAACGAGGCGAAAGAATATATGCTTCGCAGCGTAAAGCGCAACGAAGTCGAGAGCGACGAGTATTATTACTCTGTCGCGGAGCACGGTCTCGGGGTTCTCGGCTGCAGGCAGGAAGCGGGACCCGAGGGCATATACATGAACTTCCAGGGCGACCGCCCAGACGTCAACAACGGAAGTCTCCCAACCTGCCTTTTTAAAGTTTTCGACAACCGGTCGTTCAGATGTAAATTGGGCGGCTTCCGCTATGATACCGACTACGAGCTCAAAGTCACCTACCGCCAGAAAAAGGACGAGCGCATTGACGACCTGACGGTAAAGGCGAACGGAACGACTGTATACAAAGGCGGTCAGTTCGGCGCGGAGGACGAGGAGTATAACCGCGAAATGCTGCCCGACGGCTTTATTTGCGCGGTATACCGGCTGCCGAAAAGCGTGTTCGTCAACGGATGCGTTGAAATCGAGATATTCGAGGGGCACGCGGGAGTTATGATAAGCGAATTCAGAATAGTCAAGAAAAAATAAATTTATGCACTGCGACACCCCGCAGTGCATATTTTTACGGCTTCGACGGATTGAATTGCAGAAGTAAATATGTTAATATATATTTGTATAACAAACGGAGGTCTCAAATGGAAGCTGTTGCAACTCCCCGCGCTGAAAAACCGCTTTTCAGCAACAAAGCACTCAAAAAACTGATATTCCCGCTTGTCATCGAGCAGTTTCTCGCCATATCCGTCGGCTTCTGCGACACGGTTATGATATCCGGTCTCGGCGACGAGGCTATTTCGGGCGTTTCGCTCGTTGACATGATAATGACGCTGATGATAAATGTCTTTGCCGCGCTCGCTACGGGCGGTGCAGTCGTTGCGGCGCAGTTCATCGGCGCAAAAAGAGCGAAGGACGCGCGCAACAGCGCATCTCAGCTGATATTTATCGCGTTTATAATCTCGATTGTACTCATGGCGCTGACCCTTGTTTTCAAGGCTCAGCTGCTCAGGCTCTTTTTCAGCACGCTTGAAGAGGGCGTTATGCAGTCCGCATTGACATATTTCTGGATATCCGCGCTATCGTTCCCGTTCCTCGCTATATATAACTGCTGTGCGGCGCTTTTCCGCGCCATGGGCAACTCGAAAATATCGATGTTAGCCTCGCTCATCACCACAATTATGAACATAATCGGCAACGCCATTCTCATATACGGAGTCAAATGGGGCGTTGCGGGCGCGGCGGCATCCTCGACTATTTCGCGTTTTGCGGCGATGCTCCTCCTGCTCATCCTCCTGCACAAGAGAGATCATCCGATTTATATCTCGATTAAAGATAAATTCAGGCCGAATTTCGGGCTTATAAAAAAGATACTCTCTATAGGAATACCCAGCAGCATCGAGAGCAGCCTGTTTCACCTCGGGCGCATACTTGTCGTCAGCATTATAACCTCGTTCGGAACGGTTCAGATAGCGGCTAACGCAGTCGCAAATAACCTCGACGGAATCGGCTGCATACCCGGTCAGGCGATGGGGCTTGCGGTGATAACGGTCATAGGCCAGTGCGTCGGTCTCGGCAGCGAAGAGCAGATAAGACTGCACACGAAAAAGCTGATGCGGCTCACCTACCTTATGTCGGCAATATGGAACGCGATAATCCTCGCGACTCTCCCGCTGACGCTTAGGATGTACAACATCTCGCCCGACGCATATTCGCTCGCGCTCAAGCTCATCATCATTCACAACGGCTGTGCCATTTTCATCTGGCCCGCTTCGTTCACCATGCCGAATGTTCTCAAGGCAGCGAACGATGTCAAATTCACGATGTGCATCGCTCTGTTTTCAATGTTCACTTTCCGACTGCTTCTGAGCTACATAATCGGACTCAAGCTCGGCATGGGCGCTATCGGCGTTTGGTTGGCGATGATAGTCGATTGGGTGTTCCGCGCGGTTGCGTTCTGCCTGCGCTACAGGGGCAAGCGCTGGCTGAGTTACAGCATTTACAAGAAAGAAAAGAAGCCCGCAAAAACAGAATAAACTTATCCCCGCAGTCAATTAAGCTGCGGGGATAAGCTATCCGTACATAAAAAACGAGGCAGCCTTTCGACTGCCTCACTTTTTGTTTAATTATTTATTGCCGGTCATCTTTGCGATTTCTTCGGCGTAGTTCTCTTCTTTCTTCTCGATGCCCTCGCCCTTTGCGTAGCGGATGAAGCCGGTAGCCTTTATCGAAGCGCCGAGCTTCTTAGCAACATCTGCAATGTAGCCTGCGACATCGCCGTCATAGAGATCCGAACGAACGAATGCCTGCTCAAGAAGGCAAACTTCCTTGAGCTGCTTCTTCATACGGCCGTCGACTGCACCTGCAAAGATCTTGTTTGCAACGATATCAGCCTTGCTTGCCATTGCAAGCTCGACAAGAGTCTCAACTGCCTTATCGGAAAGGAAGTTGAAGAGGAACTTGTTGTTCTTCTGCTCCTCATAAGCTGCAAGATCCTCATCGCTGAAGAGCTTATCGTTGACAGCCTTATCGAAGAGATTCTTAAGAATCGGCTTCGGAAGAGACTCGGGCTTGTTGAGCGAGCTGTCGATAGTGATCGACTTCATCTTTGCAAGCTCATCGTCGGAGATGCAATCCTTGCTGAGATACTCGGGGCTCATAGCTGCAATCTGCATTGCAACGTTTCTGCCCATCTCCTTAAACTCTGCCTTATCGGCAGCGTCTGTATCAAAGCTGACAAGAACGCCTACCGAGCCGCCGCCGTGGATATAGGAAGCAACAGTGCCCTCAACTCTTACAAAGCGGCGAACCTTCATGTTCTCACGGATTACGAGGAAGAGCTCCTGAACAGCGTCGGAGACAGTCTCATCGCTGCCCGAAAGGGTCATAGCAAGGAGAGCGTCAACATCTGCCGGATTCTTTTCCGCAACAGTGACAGCAATCTTATTTGCAAGCTCAACAAACTTCTCGTTCTTTGCAACGAAGTCTGTCTCGCAGTTGACTTCTACCATAGAAGCAACCTTATTTGCCTCATCATAATATGCAACAACAACGCCCTCGGCGGCAACGCGGCCTGCCTTCTTGGCGGCGGAAGCAAGACCCTTCTCACGAAGAACATCAACGGCCTTGTCCATATCGCCGTCGGTCTCTGTGAGAGCCTTCTTGCAGTCCATCATACCTGCTCCGGTCTTTTCGCGGAGAGCCTGTACGTCTTTAGCAGTGAAGTTCATTATTTGTCCTCCTCTGTCTCTTCGACCTCGGCAGCCTCTGCTTCGCCCTGCTCGCCCTGTCTGCCCTCGATGACAGCGTCTGCCATTGCGGCGGAGATAAGACGGACAGCGCGGATAGCGTCGTCGTTGCCGGGGATAACATAGTCTACTTCATCGGGATCGCAGTTTGTGTCGACGATAGCGATGATCGGAATACCGAGCTTGTGAGCCTCGAGAACAGCGATCTTCTCCTTGCGGGGATCGACGATGAACATAGCAGCGGGCTGCTTCTTCATCTTGGAGATACCGCCCATGAACTTCTCAAGCTTCTCTATCTCGAGCTGGAGCTTGATAACTTCCTTCTTGGGAAGCATATCGAAAGTTCCGTCAGCCTCCATGGTCTTGAGCTGCTCAAGTCTCTTTATACGGCGCTGAATGGTGTTGAAGTTGGTGAGCATACCGCCGAGCCAACGAGCGTTGACATAAGGCATACCGCAGCGCTCTGCCTCCTCGCGGATAGAATCCTGAGCCTGCTTCTTCGTGCCGACGAAAAGGATCTCCTTGCCGTCTGCGGCGATGTCACGAACTGCCATGTAGGCGTCCTCAAGCTTCTTGACCGTCTTCTGAAGGTCGATGATGTAAATACCGTTGCGCTCCGTGAAAATATAGGGAGCCATTTTGGGGTTCCATCTTCTGGTCTGATGACCGAAGTGCACACCTGCTTCAAGCAGCTGCTTCATTGATACTACTGACATTTGTTTTTTCCTCCTTTGGTTTTTCCTCCGCGAAACAGGGCGGCCGCAACGGTGAAAAATCACCGCACCGGGCGGCATCCTAAAGCTTCGCGTGCGTAATGCTCGGATATTATATCACAGCGAGCGATAAAAATCAAGAGTTTTTTTATTCCTTTGAGCTTTTATCGGCAGGTTCTTTCCGCTCTTTTCTGCTGCCTCCGGCGGCTTTTACAAGCGCCCTGTTATAGAGCTTGTAAACTCCGCACTTCCAGCACAGGAGCATACCGGCTACCGCGCCGACCGCAGCCTGAAGAAACTGGAATGGCAGCTTCATAAGGGCATATTCCGGGGTGCTGTAAATAAACGCTCTGCCGAGAGAATAGCCGACGACCATGATAACGGCGCCTATCGAGACGCCTATTCCGCTCGCGAGCACGGGATGCTTCTTGAGAACATAATGCGAAAAAACGGAGATGATAATCGCCTGGAGTCCGTGCGTCACCAGCGAGACGAACATCGGCGCCGGATAGAACAGCAGGTCGCCCAAAAATGCGCCGACTCCGCCGACTATGAAGGCCGCGACGGGATCGAGTATTATCGCCGCGGTGCAGATGATTATATCGTTGAGATACAGATGTCCGCCCGGTACGGGAACGCCGAACGAGCTCATGGCGACGTTGAGCGCCATGAACATTGCCGTCAGGCACACCCACAGGGTGGTTCTTTTTGTGCTGCTTTTTGCTTTCATTTTGATATCCTCCTTGATTTTCTGTCAGGGATATTATACAATAGCACTGATAATATAAAATAGTCAGAAACGGAGAAAATAATATAACCAGATGAAATACACGGTTGATATGAACGACCGCCCGGTCTATTTGCATATTTACAGGCTGCTTCGGGCGGATATAGTCGGCGGGGCGTTCGCCTACGGGAGCAGGCTTCCGTCAAAGCGTCTGCTCGCAGAGGAGCTCGGGGTGAGCACGGTGACAACGGAGCACGCATATGACCTGCTGTGTGAAGAGGGCTATGCTCAGGCGCGCGAGCGCAGCGGATATTTTGTGATATTCAAGCGGTCGGACGGCTTTGCCGCGTCGGGCGGAAAATCCTCCGAGCCGGCGCAGGAAAAGCACCTCGGGCACAGCAAGCCCGTTTTTCCCGTATCACTGCTCAGCAGGACTATGCGAAAGGTTATCGCGGACAGGGCGGACGAGATACTCGAACGCTCGCCGCACAAGGGGCTCGTGGAGCTGCGCGATGCACTGCGGCAATATTTAGCGAGAAACCGAGGAATAAACGTTGATGCGGAGCAGATAGTGGTCGGCTCGGGCGCGGAGTATCTTTGCGGGCTGATAGTCGACCTGCTCGGAAGGGACAAAACATACGCGATAGAGTCGCCGTCATATGAAAAAATCGAGCAGGTATACAGGGCGGCGGGAGTCAGATACGAGCTTCTCCCCCTCTCGGACGACGGCATAGACGGCGCGGCGCTCAGCGGCAGCGGTGCGGATATCCTGCATACGACTCCGTATCGAAGCTTTCCGACGGGCGTTACGGCATCCGCCTCGAAACGGTACGAATATATCTGCTGGGCCGAAAAAGGCGGCAGGTTTATTGTCGAATCGGACTACGACTCGGAATTTTCCGTCTCGCAAAAGCCCGCGGACACGCTTTTTGCTCTGTCCGAGCAGGACAATGTTATATATCTGAACACGTTTTCAAAGACGATATCGCCCTCAATGCGCGTGGGATATATGGTTCTGCCGAAGAGACTCGTCAAAACATTTGAAGAGAGGCTCGGCTTCTACTCCTGCACCGTGCCGACATTCGAACAGCTGGTGCTGACCGAGCTTCTCAACAGCGGCGACTTCGAGCGGCACATAAACAGAGTCAGGCGAGCAAAGCGCAGGGAGCTCAGCAAGACATAAAAAGCGGCGGAAAGGACTATCCCCTTCCGCCGTTTTTGTCGGTCTGTTATTTTTTTATTTTAAGCATCGCTCGCATGGCGTTGAGCACGGCGAGGATAAGCACTCCGACATCGCCGAAAACCGCTATCCACATATCCGCTATACCGAACGCGCTGAGAACAAGGATAATAACCTTGACCGCCAAAGCTATCCAGATGTTCTCGTTGACTATGCGCATGGTCTTTCTCGCTATTTTTATAGCCGTGGGGAGCTTCGAAATTTTGTCGTCCATGAGGACGATATCCGCGGATTCTATAGCGGCGTCGCTGCCCATAGCACCCATGGCGATACCGACGTCGGCTCTCGTGAGCACGGGCGCATCGTTTATACCGTCGCCGACGAACGCAACTTTATTGCCCTCTCCGAGCAGCTCTTCAACCCGCTCGACCTTCTGCGACGGGAGCAGTTTTGCATGGACCGCGCTGAGTCCGAGCTGCTCGCCGACTGCCTGAGCCACGCGCTCATTGTCGCCCGTCAGCATAACGGTATTCTTTATACCGAGCTCCTTGAGCTTCGCTATCGCGGATGCCGAATCGGGCTTGAGCTCATCGTTGATAACTATATGACCGAGATACTGCGAGCCCTCGCTGATATGGATAACGGTGCCCGCCATATGGCAATCGTGCCACTCGGCGCCCGCCATATCCATGAGCTTGCCGTTGCCGACAAAGTAGGTCTTGCCGTCAATAACTGCCTCGAGTCCCATGCCCGCGTGCTCGGTTATCTTGCCTATGCGGCTCTTGTCTATATGACCCTTATGCGCCGCTACTATCGACTCGCCGACGGGGTGAGTCGAATAGCTCTCCGCGGCGGCGGCAACATCGAGAAGATGCGCCTCGGTAATATTGTTCGGATGAATCGCGTTGACGGCGAAGGTTCCCTTGGTCAGCGTTCCGGTCTTGTCGAATACGACCGTATCTATCTTAGAGAGCGTCTCCATATAATTAGCGCCCTTTATAAGTATGCCTTCACGCGAGGCTCCGCCTATGCCGCCGAAGAACGACAGCGGAACGGACACGACCAGCGCGCACGGGCACGATACGACAAGGAAGGTAAGCGCACGCTCTATCCATATGCTCCAAAGGCTCCAGGTGCTCTGCGTTCCCATGAGCATGGTGACAAGCGGCGGCAAAACAGCCAGCACGACTGCGCCTATGACGACGCAGGGAGTGTACCAGCGCGAGAAGCGGGTAATAAAGTTCTCGGCTCTCGCCTTTTTCTCCGATGAGTTTTCGACGAGCTCGAGGATTTTGGCAACCGTGCTCTCCTCGAAACGGCTCTGTGTCTTAACACGGATAACGCCCGAAAGATTGATGGTTCCGCTCGTTACCCTGTCGCCCACGGTTTTGTCGGCGGGCAGGCTTTCACCCGTCAGGGCGGCGGTGTTCACGGAGGTCGAACCGTCGATTATTTCACCGTCAAGCGGTATTTTCTCGCCGGGCTTTATAACTATCGTTTCGCCGAGCTCAACTTCTTCCGGCGACACGGTCTCCTCCTTGCCGTCGCGCACAACTACGGCATAGTCGGGGCGGATATCCATGAGCGCGGATATCGACTTGCGGCTCCTGCCCACGGCGATGCTCTGAAACAGCTCGCCTATCTGATAGAATATCATAACAGCCGAGGCCTCGCGGTAATCGCCTATGCCGAACGCGCCGACAGTTGCGAGCGCCATAAGAAAGTGCTCGTCGAACACCTGTCCGTGAGCGATATTGCGTATAGCGTCCCACAGCACATCGTAGCCTATCACGAGATAGGGTGCAATGTAGAGCAGCAGCGCTTTCCAACCCTCGAAGCCTAAAATTTCATCCACTGCCCAGGCGACACCGGTCAGCACGACCGATACTATTATTCTTGCCAGCGTTTTCTTCTGCTTTCCCGTCATCAGGAACACCCCTCTTACTTAAGAATTATTTTGCAATCGGGTTCAACTTTCTTTGCGGTCTTGACTACCTTTTTGAGCACCTCGTCAAAGTCGCCGTCCGCGGCCTCGAGGGTCAGCTTCTGAGTGAAGAAGTTGACGCTCACGTGTTCAACGCCGTCCACCTTGGCGAGAGCCGCCTCCATCTTCGCCGCGCAGTTCGCGCAGTCAAGGTCCTCAAGCTTAAATATCTTCTTCATTGTTCTCGGTCCTTTCTTCAATAAGATGTTCAAAACCTTTGGATATAATCGTTCTGACATGGTCGTCGGAAAGAAAATAATAAATCGTTTTGCCCTCGCGGCGGTTTGCTACAAGGTTCGCGTCCTTGAGGATTTTCAGCTGATGCGATATTGCCGACTGCGTCATACCGAGCAGCTCTGCAATGGCGCAGACGCACATCTCCGACTCAAAGAGCGAAAACAGGATTTTAACGCGGGTCGTGTCGCCGAAGAGCCTGAACAGGTCGGACAGGTCGCAGAGCAGCTCGTCCGTCGGCAGCTCGTGTCTGACCATATCGAGCATCTTTTCGTGGTTATGTTCCATGTTTTTGTCCTCCGTTCATTTGAGCAGCAATTCATATGTTTGTTCGTTCATATGTCTTACTATTCATATGATAGCTCATTCATATATTATTGTCAACAGTTTTTTCAAAAAATTTTGCGGAAAAGCTCGAAAAATTCAAACGCCCCGTGCAACTGGGCACGGAGCGCAAACAAAAGGCAATATTCAGTCTTTTTTGCCTTCAATCAGACTGTTTTTGAAGTCGTCGCCGATAACGGCGAGGTTATCAATATGCATTTTACCGTTTTTAAACTTCAGGGTGAGCGAATCGGAATTGCGGGTCATTCGGACATAGTCGGAGGCGTTGAACCGCTTCTCCCTGCCGAACATCGTCGAATAGACATACTCCCCGTCCCCGACGGACACGACCTTCTGATTGAGGCAGCAGAGCATGGCGGCGCAGCCGAACAGCATACAGAGCAAGTCGGGAATCGCAAAGAAGAATCTCCCGACAGCGAGCATGGCAACGCCGACCCCTGCGCCGAAAATATAGACGACCAGCCCCAAAAAGAAGAGCCACCTCGGAATATACACGACGCAGTCGGAGTTTTTGGGCTCGCGGGCAATACGCACCGTAAAATACACAAGCAGAGCCGCCGAAACAACAGCGACGATAACAGCATACATCATTCCGCCACTCCTTAGAAGACATTGAGGTTTTTGAGCACAAATACCATTGACACGACCCATGCTGCATCGACCGCATACGAAATGAGCGTCAGCGGCTTAGAGGACTGCACACCCACGGCAACACCGACAATACGAAACGCGAAAAAGACAATTATCGCAACGGCGCTCGCAATGAGAAAGCCGAGCATGACGGGCGAGCTGACCGAATCGGGCTTCGTGGCATCGATTATCTGAACAATAAAGAACGCAGCTGCGCAGACTATGTCGACAATCGCAGATATGTTTGTTATTTTAGGCAGAACTTTGTTTTTCATATTCCCGAGACCGAAGTCTCGCTCACTCCTTTGAATCGGTTATATGAGAATTTTATCATACAAATGCGATTTAATCAACAGCGGGCAGAAAAAAGCGGCGGAATTTACCGCCGCGCATGATTAGCATACATTAATTATATTTAACTATATTCGTCTGTATCGGCTCTCCCCTACTAAACGAGGTAGCGTTTTCAAACGTGGTCTCACTTATCGACTCAAGCGCCTCGCGGGTCAAAAAGCCCTGGTGCGAGGTGATTATAACATTAGGAAAAGACAGAAGGCGAGCCGTGACGGAGGTTTCGAGAATATCGTCCTCGCGGTTTTCAAAGACATTGTGCGTCTCCTCCTCATACACATCGAGCCCGACGCCCATAAATTTATGCTGCCTTATACCTTTTATAAGATCGGGCGTGCTTATCAGCGCGCCGCGCGAGGTGTTAACAAGGATAACGCCGTCCTTCATCCGCTCTATCGCGTTGATATTTATCATATGATAGGTCTCCTCGGTCAGCGGGCAATGGAGGGATATCAGATCGCTTTCGCTGAGAAGTTCATCGAGTTCGACATATCGAACGAAGTCGAGCGAGGGGTTCCGATACTTATCATAGGCGATAACATTCATCCCTAGCCCGCGGCAGGCTCGCGCGAACGATGCGCCTATCTTTCCCGTGCCGACGACTCCCGCCGTCTTGCCGCAGAAGGTGACTCCCGTAAGACCCATGAGGCTGAAATTATTTTCGCGCACTTTTATATAAGCCTTGTGTATGCGGCGGTTGACGGCGAACGCGAGCGCGAGGGCATGCTCGGCTATTGCTTCCGGTGAATATCCCGGCACACGCATAACGGAGATGTCGTGCTCCTGCGCCGCCGGAAGATCGACATTGTTATATCCGGCGCAGCGCATGAGAATGAGCCTGACCCCGTTCTCGGCGAGGATATCCACCACCCGCCTGCCGACATCGGACGCGACGAACAGGCACACGGCGTCATAGCCTTTCGAGAGCGGCGCGGTGCGGTAAGAGATATCCGTCTTGAGATAGTCTATTTCAATGTCGGGATATTTGCCCGCAAGCTTCTCGAACGCCTCGCGGTCATACGGCTTTGTATCATAAAAAAGTATTTTCATAGAATGCGCCTCCGGCAGTTTTCTCTGAATAGTATCCGCCGCAAAGAAATGAATATTCGGGCTAAATGAGCACAATTTATCATAAAGAGTGAAAACAAAGGGAAGAAAATGCAAAAAAGTCTTGACTTTCTCGTTCAAATATTATATGATGATCAAGCTGATTTGCAGATACAGCCTGCACAAAGCAAATACGATCCATTAGCTCAGTCGGTAGAGCACTTGACTTTTAATCAAGGTGTCCGGAGTTCGAATCTCCGATGGATCACCAAAAAGAAATCCAACAGCTACAAGCCTTGTAACTGCTGGGTTTTTTCATTTTTTGAGGGCGTTATCTAACGGGCTGAACACATCAAAATTAACTACTGTTTTGGACGGAATCAAGTGCACATATTTTTTTACCATTTCGAGCGAAGTATGACCGAGGATAGATTGCAGACTATAGATATCACCCCCGGCTTCAAGATACCGTGTAGCAAAGGTATGTCTCAACAGATGAGGGTGCAGCCGTGGAATGTCCGCGCTTACTTTTAGCTTCCGGAACATCTGTTTCACCGTGTTCTGTTTTATGGGAGTCAAGTCGTCTTTTACAAACAAAGGTGTCTCAGGCTCTCTCTTCGGCAAGTGTGCGCAGTATTTAAGCAAAGCTTTTCTGCAGGTCAGACCGACAGGAACAAACCGTTCCTTATTCCCCTTGCCGTTAACAATGATATACCCCTCTGCAATATGTATCTTATCGCTTCTAAGAGTAACAACTTCATTAAGCCTGAGACCGCTGCCAAGCATCAGAGCCACGATACAATAATTTCTTGTGCTCAGGAAATCGCGACCTTTAAGACAATCGAACAGCCTGACAATCTCAGCATCCGTCAAAACATCAATCGCGCTACGTTTTGCTTTAGGCAGTTTAAACCGTGCCGAAATATCTTCAGATATATGCCCCTCGTCATAACACCACGATAAAAACGCCCTCAGAGCGCGAATATAGGTCTGTACGGTCACCGAAGTAACATTCTTTGAACTGAGATATAAATAATACGCTCTGCAGTCAGAAACGGTCACAGAAGCCATATTTTGAGACTTAGCAGACTGAAACCTTTCAAAATAGCTTAAAAATCTCGAATAGTCTAAAACCGTAACCATAGAATTACCTTTTACCTGCTGATCAATCAAAAAATCAGATATACACTCTTGAATAGTCAAAAACAAAACCTCACAGAATAGTTTTACTGAGCCTGTCCAACAATTCATCCGAATACGGCACCCAGGACACTCGACAAAAGTCAGATTCATAATCTATCGGTATACCGGAATCATCAATCAGAGTACCCTGCCGGACTAACTGCGCTCCGGAAAGGCCACGCGAACGATAATACAAATGACTTCCAACATCCAGGCAAGTATCATACAAACTTTTACTCATGTACTTCGTTACATACTTACTAACAGCTTCCTGATTCTTAATAGGTTCAAGATCACAAAAACCGAATTTACGAGCATACGCAGGCCAATCATAGACCAAATCACCCGCCAACACTTTCTCGGCTATGTACTTACCCATTCTATCACCTAAAACAAATTGATGAAGATAATCAACAGGCAACCCTTTCAAGAATCCATGTATATGCCATGTTTTACCGTCAGAATGAAGTTCGGGGACAAGAAGAAACTGAATATCACCACATCCTGAATTCCTTCGATAGTTACGAAGAAAACGGGTAAAATCTTCATGATATTTATTCAGATTAGTTCTGTCATATTTTGTTTGATCGAGAGTACCGGTAAAGAAGTATTCCCATTCATTACAATAAGCAAGCTCAAAAATTCTTGATTTAGCTCTTGATATATTCTCAAAAAGTTTTTGATCATTAACCGACCCTTTCGGTATACTGATTTCATCATCACAAACGATATCCGCATTTCTTAAACACTTGAAGTGTATCAACTTGATTTTTTTATCATTGCCAGTGCCAAACACTTTAAGAAGTGTTTGATCAGCTTCGTACTTGCGTTCCCTCAAGGGCATCGTACTCACCTCAAATGAGCGTAAAATGATATTTAGTCAAGTATCTATATATTATATATATATCTATATATTATATATAATACTATAGATGTACTGAAAATTGATGATTTCTGCAGCGCGCGCGGCGCGTCGCGCTGCCTAAGAAATACCTAACATAGGTATCTTCTTCAAAACCCACATGACAAGCTTATAGATTTCTTCACTTGCAAGAATAACTATCAGAATCGGAAAGAACACTTTGACCTGCGACCAAGGCACAAACAAACTAACCAGACTTCCGGCATAACCGAGAGTATCCGAAACAAAACCAACTACCTGATCCGGCATACCGTCAGGCATGCCCGGGATATTAATCACAGAAAAAACAGCATTCAAAACCGTATAAATTGCATTAAGCAATGATTCAACTATCATCCGAAGAACCTCCTCCAACAATGCTATGATACTTTTTAATAGCCAGGTTAATCATGGCAACCGAAAGCATTACAAAAACAAAAGTTTTGTAGATAGCATAAAGAGTTGACCACGGCTGCTCACCAAGAAAATCAAAAGTATAAACTTGTTCATCCCACAAATGCACAGGATGATCGGCTATAGTAAAGTTAAAAGCCGGCAGAGTTATAGAAGGCTGCTCCGGCGGATCCCAATCACCGACCGCTTTAAAAATACCTCCAACCATGGAAGGCGCTTCGTAAAGAAAACCGAGATGATCAGAAAGGAGTTGATCAAATTGTTCTTTAGCAGTTTCAAAAAAGCCTTCCTTCGGAATAAAAAAGCCTTTGATTGATTCAACCAAATTATCAAAAAAGCCTTTAATCCTATCGCCCAGCTTACCGAGAGATGAATCCAAATCACTGGTTGTCATATCATTAACTACAAAATTACTAACATTAATCTTAATAGACAAATCAGAAGTATTTTTAAATTCAAAATAAATTCGCCCCGAATCGCCGTAATCATCAGGCATGGTTAAAGTTATCGATTTATCCAAATCAACATTAGTTAATTTATTCAAAAGCAAAATATCAAGAGTTTTATTAGTGCTGGAATCCTTATAATAAATATAATTAGAACCCGTAGCAGAAAAAGACCCGCCATTATTACTGATACATTTTAAACGGTACGAAAACTTATATTTACGAGTGGAAGAAATAGGTTTAACACGAATAAAAGCTATAAAAGTACCAGTTTTAGCGGGCAAAACAACGTCACCATTAGAATTTATAGAACAATTACCACTAACATTTAAACGACTATCGGTTAAATTTTTAATAGTCAAAATAACATTAGTATCAGTATCATCCTCGGCGAAAACTGTTAATGATCCCGAGAATAAGAACAGACAGCAAAGCAGCAACGAGCACAAAATTCTGCATTTGGATCTGCGCATTGTAATCCCCTCCATAAAGGCAATTTATATCAGGCTGTACAGAATAAGAGGAAAATGTAGCATTTGTATACACAAACTCATAAACAGGAATGCTGAGACTACCGCCAGAATAAGAAGAAACCACCTGACGAGCCTGATTAGTGTAGTAGGATGAATAGTTGTTCGTAATAAGTGCATAACGAACGCCCGAAGGAACCTCATAGATGTACATCCCCTTTGCTGTTATCTTGTCTTTTGTAAAAATCACATACAACTGCGGACTTTCGGAACTATTTGCTTTATAGTCCGAATAAGCGATATAGTACGGATATTCATCACGCATTGTTGCGACCAATGAAGCTATATATCTTTGCTGAGCGTCAGAAAACATTTAATCACCTCATTTCATCCATGTATCACGACCGGAAGCAGCACGCAAAAGAATCTTAATTCCGGTACTTGTCAACGCGATAAAGAAACCGATTTTAGCAGCTTCAACTATAATCGGTATTAACACATTAAAAACTGCTTGCATTATTACAGCTCCTTCTTAAATAAATTAAAATCGGCGGTTCTCGAACGGCCTTGCCATTCTTTGTTATACCGCTTCATTTTGGCATAAGTATCATAACGGGCATACATCTCCGGACTATGAAAGAAAAAAGAACGACCTTTCACAACTGCCTTGAGTTTTCCGTCTTCTTCGGTACTTTTCTCACCGTCAATTATTAAATTGTACTGAAAACAATTAAAAAGACAGTGGCAATCAACCACATCTTTAATCTGTTCACGCAGCGGTTTTGCAAGCCGCATAAACACCTGGCTGGTTCCGACAATATGTTTACGCTGCTTACGCTGCTGCGAGATTTCGACCATAACATCAATATCGATATTTTTACTCTCCAAGCTGTTCAACTCAAGGTGAAACTCATCGATAAAGAAGATCACTCCATACTCGCCGTTATTAACCCATTTCAGGCAATCAAGGCCGGAGTACTCAATACAGACATGATAGTTCTCACCGCTGTTAATCTTATCGGCTACAAACTGCGGAGTGATAACTTCACCCGAAGCCAGGTCAACAACATATTTCTCATCATCTCCGGCAAGCTCAGCATTAAACGGAAACTCCTTGAATTCCGTATTGGTTACCAAGATAGCCAACGGATACTCATGCAAGCAGCGCGTTACATAATCGACCGCGCTCAGAGTCTTGCCGGAGCCCTGCGGACCGGAGAAGATCAGAGTACCGCACGGGTTGAAATAATGCGGATGTTCCAGGGCAAACTTACGGCGATAATCAAAAGTGGCTACCGCACCGCCAACATTTAAAGCCTTTCTGAAACCTTTCTTATACACTCAATCACCTCGATTAAAAAAGAGGGGGATCTCTCCCCCTCGGAAACAGGGTTAGACGGAAATCTTACCCTTACGGAATGCACCCATGATAATCTTAATAACCTTGCGGATACCGAACCACATGAGCACAAGACCGACACACGCGCCAACGACGATAGCAAGGATGCTAACGATATTACCTATGTTGATAGTACCTGTTACATCCGTGAAAACCGTCTGAACTGCGCTAACAGCATCTGAACCTGCTGAACCTGCCGCAGCACCGTCAGCGAAGCAGCACACAAGTGACATAGCAAGTATAGCCAGGACACAGAACATGCAGCCTACTGCTTTAAAACCGCGCTTAGGCTTCTGAACGGGCTCAGATCGGACAACCTTCTTCTCTTCGGTCATTTCTTACACCTCCTTCTTTGAAATAAGAACGATATATCAAGCCTTCACAGGCTTAATATCAACAAGATGTGAGAACCTGCCATCAAAATCATAGACAAAATCATACAGTTCTTCCAACTTAAACGCCTGAACAACATTGATAAGCGGACTTGCGGAAGAGATGAACACCGAGCCGACCGCCTTACCTATGGCATTCTTTCTCTCATCCTCACCCAACTCACGCACAAACTGAACATCCGCACCCTGAACCGGCTGCCCTGTCTTTTTGCTTGTGTAATTAACGCTTTTTACTCCTACTACTTTTGCTCTCATTTCTTTTTACTCCTTTACAGTAGTTTTTTTAATATCTGCAGTATGGCTGCACCATACAAGCCGACTAAATTCATTATGTTATACCAGATCGCAACAGTCATTTTAGCACCTCCATTCATTTATTTGAATGATTCTACTAATATTAAATCATTTATTTGAATGACTGTCAAGCAAAAACATCCATTTAGATGTTACAATCGACTTATTAAACAAAAACGGAGGTAACGAATTATGCAGTATACACAAAGACTAAGAAACATAAGAGAAGACCACGACAAATTACAAAAAGATATTGCTGAACTGCTAAAAATAACAACTCAACAATACCAGCTGTATGAAAGCGGAAAAAGAAAGCTCCCAATAGATCTCCTAATAAACCTTTGTGAATACTACAACCTCTCAGCTGATTACATATTAGGGCTGATCGATGAACCCCGCAAACTAAAATAAAAGCGTTGCCACATGGGCAACGCAAAAAGCGCCTGCGGCGCGGCTGACAAGGTGGGTAGCAGCGGAAAACGGAGCTTATTACATTGCGCCCGCGACCCGCTGCCGTCACAATTTGCAGCCTATTTCCCGCGGCGCTCTGATACAGGGGTGACAGTCACCCCTGTACCCCCTAATCCGCACCAAGAAAGCGAAAAAAACCGCCTTACCGGCACGAAATAAATCTTTTCCAAGTCTAACTTTTAATCAAGGTGTCCGGAGTTCGAATCTCCGATGGATCACCAAAGAGAAGTCTTGAAGCCGTTGTGTATCAACGGTTTCAAGGCTTTTTTCATTTCTATTTCAATGCTCCCGATTCACTCTCGCATCTATTGTAAACCTACAGGCTCTTTGTTACATTTTCAAATTGCTTGACACTTGAATCGGAATCGCGTATACTGTGTATATAGCCATCGGTGCGAAGCAGCCGCTTGGGCAATCGTAGCCCAACTCGCTGGAGTAAGCCGGTGGCTTTTTTTGCATTCATACAGTATATTCATGAGCTTGGCGACTGCCTTCTTGCTGTTCTTGACACTGATGTTGTTTACTTCCTCGTCGGTATACTTCTTTTCGGGCTGAGTCTGTTCATTCTGCTCATCATTGCCCTGTCCCTCCAAGGTTTCGACATCCTTTTTTCTTCTGCCATTTTTTATTCTCCTTTTCTCAGTTAAGGTCAACTGTTACCCTGTTTTACGATACAGGCAAACGTTTTTTGGATATAAAAACAGCGCCCTGCATTTGACTGCAAAACGCTGTAATTATTGAGTTTGGTATGACAAAACCGCCTCACTTTACGCTTGGCGGTTAGTCGGCAATGTACCACTTGCAAACTTCGCAAACTTTATTTGCTTCATCTGCATCGAATTTGTACGGAAAAAAACTCGGTTCCAGTTCATCATTTCTAATTTCTTGTACCTCATAGCAATCGCCCCAAAAGATATCTCGCTTCTGCACGGTCCTTGAAGTGGAGTGGCTTTTTCATGTCACCGTACAATGCCATCTGTTTGTTTCCGCCAACCCCGATATCCGCATCATTGTCCTTTGCAAAAAATCCGTTCGGCGTTTCACTGTCATTGCGTCCGGCAAGCGGATTTGCATTGCTGAACACATTGAACTCAGCCGCAGTTTGATGATAAATTATCCTCGGTGTTCCGTCCTCGTTCACGACCTTGCTTGCAGATTCCGGTTCGTTTTCCCAGTCCCCGAACCACTCCTTAAAAGCTTCACTCTTTGTCTGAGAATCGGATTCATTTGTAGTATCTTTGAGCGAAAACTTTTTTGCATCATTCTGCGCTTTTTCGGATATACTGCTATTGACACTTGGCTCACTTTGTGTTACTCTCGTGTCAGAGGATGCGTGTTGTCTACTGAGTTGCACTTTAAGCGGCTGTTCGGTAAACGCATTCTCATTTTTTAATTCAAACTTTGTTGGTGTGAAATCAACAATATCGTACAGTACCATTTCCTTTCCCGATGTAAAGCCTACAATAACCTTTGCAGAATAATCGTTTTTTCCCACTCTAACGAGCACATCGCCCCTCGCAAACTCGGTAAAATTATCCTTTCTCTGATGCTTTAAATCCTCATTAACGTAATTAGTCGATGCTAATACAATTTCATTAAGATTACTTGATGCCTTGAATTTATCTTTATAAATCACGGCATCTTTTCTTTGGTAGTGTTGAGTGTTTTTTGAATTGGTGTACTCGTTTCTGGTTATCTTGTTCACCTTAATCAGCTTACCCTCAACAGGTATTCCATCAGAAAATTTAGTTCTGATAACATCCTTAACTTTCGCAACCCAGTCAGACTTATCTACACCTTTCAGAATATCATCTGCAATCACAACAACCGACTTATTCTTTGTAGTTTTACCTATGCTGTATTTTTTCTTTTCGTCCGCCATGTCGGTTGTTTTTCCTTGCGATTTGTTCTCCCTCGTCTGCTCCAGCGCAGACTTAAACAGGTCGCTGATGGTTTCAAGTGCCTCCTCATCTCCCTCAAGGGCTCTTATTTCCGGGCTCGTAAGCCCGAGATTTTTAAGAATTTCATTTATGCTCTCGATAAAGCCCTGTATCCAGCTTTGAATCTTCACCGCCAGACTGCGGTTCTCTCCGACAAGCTCCTTTATGGTCTGCTCATCAAACACATCAAACATGCACTCGGCAACGATTTCCGCCTCTATGTCCTCCTGTCCATAACCCTCATAGAGCTTTTCAAGCTCCTTCACTCTGCCCTCATAGTCATAGTTTTCGCTTTCTTTGAGCTTGCCTATGACATATTCGCGCAGCTCGCCTGCGGCCGTTGAGTTCCAGTCCTCGATATAATGATACAGTTCATGTCCGGCGGTTCTGAGATAAGCGTTTTCCTCAGCGTCGAGCGCGATTTTTATTCTGCCGGTCTTGGGATCGTACTCACCGTTCGCCATTCCGTCTGCAAGCGTATCGCACACTTCAACGACAAAGCCGTATTTTTTTGCAAGAGCCTCAAGAACATATACCGAGCCCGCCTGCTCCGCGTTGAGCTTTTTTGTATAGTTTCTCAGCAGACCGCCGTTCTTTTCTGCCCTCTTTTCCTCTTTCGCGCTGTAATGCTTCGGCGCATTATTTTTTTCATTAACGCCGGCATAATATGCCTGTCTGAGCTGACTTTCCTCAAGCCCTGCGTATTTGTTTGCATTCGACTGCAAAACGCTGTCAAAGTCCTGCCCGAGCTGACCGGCGCGGCGGAAGTCAAGAAACGCATTCATATATTCGCTTGCCGAATCGCCCTGCTTATATCCTGAAATAAAGGCCCGTGCCGTGTCGGTGCTGTCAAAGCCCTGGGCGACATTGTAAAGAGCTTCGGTCTCGCGGCTGTCAAACCGCACATCGCTCAGCGCAACGCTGTCCCCGTCCTGCGTTCTGACATACATCTGCGCCCGGTTTCCGTCATTTTCAATGCGGTCTATGCCGTTGATTGTTACGCTCTGTCCGTCAACATTTGCGGAAACAGGGTTGACATAACTTTTTTTCTGTGATATATTGTTATTGTCGGTTGCAGAGTCTATTGGACGACTTTCTTTTTGATTGCCTGTCTGATATCCTGCAATCGGCGTTTTTTTATATTTCCGGCTTTAAATCGCAGTTTTTCCGCTGTCTTAAAATTTTTTGAAAAAAGTGTTGACAACGGGATTTTTCGTGCTATGATATAGGTGTGCTATGACAGATAGCACACCTATTCTTATTTTGTGCAAACGGTGCACACGAATCATGAAGAAAGGAGAATCGCTGTGGTCTTAATCGACAAGCAGAGCCGCGTGCCGGCATACGAGCAGATAAGAAACCAACTGCTGACGCTTATACTTATCGGCTCGTTCGCTCCGCACTCACAGTTGCCGTCTATACGGTCCATTGCCGCCGACGCCGGTGTGAACATAAACACGGTAAAAAAGGCATTCTCCGACCTTGAATCCTACGGCGCTATCTATACCGTGCCCGGAAAGGGAAGCTTCGTCAGCGAAAAGGCTTTCAAAAGCGACACGGTACACGATACGGCGGTTTCCGAAATTTCGGACGCCATTTCGGCGGCGCGCGCCAAGGGACTCAAAAAACAGGAAATCATCGACATACTCAACGAAATCTACACTCAGGAGGAAGAATCATGATCGAAGTAATCGGCGTTACAAAACGGTTCCAGGACTTCACCGCAATTCAGAACCTGTCGCTGAAGGTCGAAAAGTCGTCAATATACGGGCTTGTCGGCTACAACGGCGCGGGTAAAACGACTCTTCTCAAGACGGTCTCCGGAGTTTACCGGGCGGACGAGGGCGAGGTCAAAATATTCGGCGAGAATGTTTTTGACAACGCAAAGGTTAAGCAGAGACTTTTCTATGTCCCCGATGACCTCTATTTCGAGCCCAACGCGACAATAGAGAGCATGGGCAAATTCTATGCGGGCTACTATCCCCGCTTCAGCTTCGAAACCATGCACAAGCTCTCAAAGGTATTCGGACTCGACACAAAGAAGAACATACGCGGCTTTTCAAAGGGAATGCAGAGACAGGCCGAGATAATTCTCGGAATGTCCACTATGCCCGAGGTTATCCTGCTCGACGAGAGCTTCGACGGACTCGACCCGGCAAAGAGGAATCTTATTAAGAACCTCCTGCTCGAATACATGGCCGAAGAGGAATGCTCCGTCATAATCTCCTCTCATAATCTCCACGACCTCGCCGATATGTGCGACCACATTGCTCTGATAAACGGCAAGAGCATAGTCATGGACTGCTCGGTCGACGACATCAGCGGCTCGCGCTGCAAGTTCAGGCTGGTCTTTGACCGCGACCTCGAAGAGAGCGATTTCAAGGATCTCGACATCAGGCACTTCTCGAAGGACGGAAAGATAATCACTCTGAGCGCCAACGGCGACATGGACGAAAACGAGAAGAAGCTTCAAAATATGAATCCGCTGATGATCGAAAAGTTCCCGCTCACGCTCGAAGAAATCTTCCTCGAGGAGATGGAGGGCAGCGACTACGACTTCAAGGACATCTTCGGCAAACCCGAAGAGAAGAAATGAGGTGTCACAGATGAAGAAATATAAGAACACATTCCGTTTCTCCGTCGCTCACGCGATAAAGAAAAACTTCATTCTCCCCCTTGCAACATTTGTGCTCAGCATGATTTTCTATCTCACCGGCTTCTGCTGGGATGTATTGAGCGAAGCAAAGAACAAGGCCGCTATCACCGGTCAGGACGTTATGAAGTTAATGCGCGAAGCGTATGAGGTCTTTATCTTCGACTCGGAGCGCGCGGCATATGAACCGCTCATCTCGTTCTACCCCGCTCTGCTCGTTGTGATATCGCTGTTAGTCGGCGTTTTGCTCTTCAGATTCGTTACCAACAAAAAGACCGTCAACGTCTATTACAGCCTCGGCATTAAGCGCGCCGATCTCTACACAGCGCGTCTGGTTGCAGGCATAATTATGATGCTCGCGGCAACACTCATCCCGCTCGCAGTATCGCTCGGAATCAACCTCCACTTTTTCGGCTCGTCCGCCATGCTTTGGAGAACCTTCCTGCTCTACGCCGTGCACTGCACGATATCCGTGCTCGCCGGTCTCACTATAGCGGCGGCTGTCTCGAGCTGCGTGGGCACCGTTATTGAGTCGATAGGCTTTTCAGCAGTTCTCGCGGCGTTCCCGAGCGTTGTCACAATGTGCGTCAACTCCAGCGTTCCCGCAATCCTCAACGGCGCTCCCTCCAAAACCTACTACGGCATATATCCCGTCGCTTCGAGCTTCAGCGAGAACTATCTGGATATGACAAACAGCACCCTGTTCGGCCGCGCTATCGCCCATATAAATCTGCTTCTTCTCAACAGAAGCGCCTACATCAATTCCGCAACCGTCGGGGCTATGACCAAAGAGGCCGCAAAAAAATGGGTTGCTCCCTCTCTGACTCCCTATATTCTCTGGGCAGTTCTCATCGCCGCATTCTTCGTGTTCGGACTTTTCATGTTCAAGCGCAGAAAGGCCGAGATTTGCGGCTTCCCCGGCAGAAGCGCTGTTCTCAACTTCGTGCTCTGCATGATTGCCTCTTTCGGAGCCGCTTCGCTGATAATATATTTTATAGCATACACATCGCAGATAAGCAGATGGATAATGATAGCCCTGGTAATCGTCGCAGCTTTCCTGGTATTTGTTATACTCGATGTCATTCTCCATTTGAGCTTCAAGGTTCTCAAAAAGGACTGGAAGATAGGTCTTGTCCACGTCGGTCTCATGGCAGCGTTCCTGCTCTCGCTCTACACCGGCTTCTTCGGCTACAGCAGCCGCGTGCCCGATGTTCAGTCCATTGAGAGTGCATCCATCTCCGCGCCCAACGCACTGATGGGCAGCTACAAGCTCGGCAACGGACTCCATTCCGGATATAACAGCAACCTTTACTTCGGCGAGGACGGACTCAAGGACTACTACTATGTCGGCAACCGTTCGAACTCACTCGTTGAGGACTTCAAGGACAAAGATGACATAAATACTGTCCGCGAAATCCACAAGGCCATGATAAAAGCAGGAAACATCAACAAAATGAACTGCGACCCTGATGACTACTCGAAGAGAGTCACGAGCCAGAAGGTTATCATAAAATACAAGCTCAAGAACGGACGCGAGCTTGTCAGAGTTTATAACTATGTTCCGCTGACAGACTATCCCACACTTTATACCCTTGAGGATACCAAGAACTGGAACAGCAAAATCAAGAACGAGCTGCTCAACATCGACGCAAAGAGCATGATACCGATACTTTTCTCCGCTCAGATGGACAAGAGAACCGCTGTTGACGAGGAGCTGACCGCAGGTCTTGCGCGCGCGATATATAATGATATCAGCACGCTGAGCTCCGACAAGCTCCTGACAAGCAACGCGAAATATCTCGGCTCGGTTGCGTTCTATGTTTCTCGTCAAAACACACAGGATGAGGCGTACTACGGAAGCGCCACTACCGTAACAGAGGCTATGCCGGAACCGGGTATTGAGGAAGATCTTGATATGTCAAGGCAGGATAAGGTCAACGAGCTTTCGGCGCACGGAGAGTCGAGCGGACATTATATCTCACTCGGCGACTACTCAACAGTTCCGATAACCTCGGAGATGACGAACACTATAAGCTTCCTCAAGGAGCACGGACTCTACGAGAAGCTCACAGACGAGTCCCCGATAGTCAGCGTCAGAGTTAAGGACATGGGTCACTCGACCGACTCCGTGAATACAAGATACGGATACGGCTATTCGAGCCCGATATTCAACGCCTTCTGGGATGACGGAAAATCAAAGGCAGTTTCAAAGACGGATTCCACCGGCTACACCTATCAGGTGAGCAACTACAACAGCGGCGATTTCATGCCGAAGGATGCCGTAACCATAACAAACAAGACTATTGTCGAAAAGCTCGCCGCCAACGCCTACGGCTACCGCTTCGACCTCACGGGCGGATACCTTGTTGAGTTCAAGCGCGAGAACGGCGCTCTTACGATAATGTACGTTCCCAAGGGCAGAGTCGAGCTGAACCTCGGCACAGGCAAATAAATTTCAAGCGGCGGCTGCGCTGAAACGGCGCGCAGAAGCTCC